>Ga0316628_100000179_pt1 | contig 39832 bp, 61 predicted proteins | sample OWC_Aug_M2_C1_D5_FD_207648 | JGI IMG/M metagenome (GOLD analysis project Ga0316628, IMG submission 207648) | Wetland soil microbial communities from Old Woman Creek delta, Ohio, United States - OWC_Aug_M2_C1_D5_C | ecosystem: Environmental > Terrestrial > Soil > Wetlands | place: USA: Ohio...
ATGGAATTGTGCAAGCAAATAAACCAATCCTTAGCCTCGCCAAGCTAGAAGAATACGAATTCGCCATTGCCATCGTAGAGGGTAAGCCGGTGTTTCGTGGCGATAAGGTGTATGATACTACTACCGGAGTCGAGTTTATCGCTGGGGAACACCCTTCCTCTATGTACCGGGCAACATGGAATCCTCCCCGCCGAACCATCACAATAAACGGGGAGGAATTGCCTGCCCCGGATGGTGGAAATTTCACAATGAACATTATTTTCCACGGCTGGAAACGTTCCGAAGATCGAGACGCCGCACAAGCTGCAATTTTAAGGGCGCTTGATGGTATTGCTACCCTTTTGCGTTAATCTGCCCTATCTCTCCTTGCTGCCATGCCTTAACCCCTAAAATCGCCGCAATCATCAGCCATACAGTCGGATCAATCAGCGGAACAGGGACTTTAAGAATTGGCAGCAAGATATAGATAGATGCAACCATCAGCAGAGCAAACGAAGATTCAAAGGCATGATGATTCCTTTGCCACCAGCTTTCACCTTTAGCCTCTTCCTGTAGAGTTTGGTTTACCGATTGAACCTGACTCGCCGCTGCCGTAAGTTGCGCAATCTGGACTTTTGCCTCGATGTCTTTAAGCTTCACCGCCGCGTCAGGATCGCTTACAAGCGCCTGTTGAACGTCAGTAGGGGTGTTACCACATCCCAATGCGGATGCAATCATTCCGCCCACTTTAATGACCTGTCCTGCTGGCGTTGCGGCTAACAATGTCCCCAATATCGGGGAGGCTTTCGCTACATCCTGCGCTATTTCTTTCCAGTCCATGAATCACTCACTTTCACCTGAATTGTCCTGTCAGTAGAGGAATAAACCTCTTCCCTGACGGGTCTAGGCATGATTATACAGCCCTCCGAGGCATGTCCTGGGATCGCGGTATCCCCATGCATGTAGAAATGACCTCTACCGAACATTTCATTCTCTTTGTCAGGAATTAGAGGGATTGCGAACGGCCCCAGCTTAGACTCCATTACCACTTCGCCAAATGTGTAAAGACCTATAGGAAGAGGGCCGACATTCCATACGGATTGCATCAATGGATTGTTAATCCCTTCTGGATTCTTTCCTTCATTCCCCCCGGCATATCCTTTTGCAAAAAAACTCCCATCAGGGCGGTAAAGTTTTCCGGTATCACTCTCGAATGTCCAACTCATTTTTTCATCCTCAAGCGTAAGTGAGTTTTTGCGGTTTCTTCTGTTTCTTTGGCTTTGCCCGCTTCATTTTTTCGATCATCATGTCGTTTTTCATCTTACCACGTTCCATGAGGCGGCGATTGATTCCATCTCCTTTTTGCATGTCTCGGGCTGTTTCCAGTTTGCTTTTCGTTTTTGCCATTATTGCCTCCGGTCTTCAATCTTGGTTAGCCTACGGTCCACATCGTTTATCTTCTGCTGCATCAGGGCAGAATCCTTTTGCGCGTCAGATTTTGTGTATTTGTCTGCATTCAACGATGCTACTTGAAGAGACAAATCATCTAGCTTAGTGGTTACGGTAGCCTGGAAGCCAGCAGCCCACCACACAGCGCCGAAGGTTTGAATTATCATCATTGCTATAAGCGCGATAGGGATTTCTTTACCTACGTGCCATTTGTCATTTGTTGATTTGCTGTCAAAATCTTCAAGCATAATTACGATCCTATTCCGTTTAAGATTAAACACCAGTTCATGCGTATTCCTCTACAATTACATAGCCTACTGAGGCCGCTCCGGGTGATCCTCCACTAACTGTTCCTGCGCCAGTAGAATATCCTCCACTTCCACCACCTCCCCCGCCGCCATTAGAGCCCGCAGTTCCTGCATTTCCGATTGTGGATGAAGACGCTCCTCCATTCCCCGCACCTTCGCTTCCTCCTGCTCCTCCATTCCCCGAAGAGGTGCCCGATCCGGGAGACCCTGATATACCCGGATGCCCTGAAATTTGTATATCGCCGCCCGTACCTGTTCCACCATTGCCGCCCAATCCCCCACTATACGTGGTCGCTGTTGTCGCTGGCGGTGCTGCTGATCCCGCACTCCCGGCGGTTGCGGAAATCAATGATCCAAAGGATGATGTTCCGCCTGATGCGAGAGTTATAGTTTCGGAATTTATTAATGACGCATCAAACATTCCTTTTGCATATCCGCCACCGCCACCACCGCCGCCGCCGCCCCCACTTGACCCGGCACCGCCAGACGATGTTCCGCCGCCACCGCCAACGCCACCACCGCCTTTCACGGTTACGTTGATTGCGGTAGTCTGCGCAGACTTAATCCAAGTAAATGTGCCAGCAGTTGTATATACTGAACGTTTCAGCAATGTACCGGACATTTTCCCGGTGAATGTCTGAGGCTTGCCGTAACTGTACGCTTGTGTAGCCGTTATATTTCCGCCTGATGTTGTAGCGGTTCCTATCACGACAAGCGGCGTTTCTACAGCACTCACACCGTTACCTAGATACGTCTCCCCAAGCGTTACGTTTATCGTAATCTGCCCGGATACAACGGATGGAGTTGTTACACTTCCATAAACAATAACAGGAGCTAGTGCGGTAAATGCCGGAGTTAACACACCAGCCGCCAGTGTGCAGTATAGGTAAAGAGTGGAGTTGTTTGTTAGTGCAGTCCAAGTGAGTTGAGTAGTGGTCAATCCTACGGAGTTTATTTCACCGTACAGGCTATCGTTCCCGGAGTACGCAGTTATAACAAGAGGGTTCTGAATACCAGCCCATGCTGTTTGCGTTCCGGTGCCCGCTGTTGAGAAAGCAATAGCTGACCCTCCCGGCGTGGCTGATACGTTAAATGCGTTTGTAACCGGAGATAATACATAGTACGTAACCCCGGCTGTCAATGCTGCTGGCAATCCGCCGCCCGCGTTGGTGAATGAGATAGCTTGATTCGCTACCAGCGTGTGACCTGTCCAGTTCACCACGCCCGGAGTCGCGGCGGTAAAGGTAACGGTCGCAGTTTGGGTTGTTTCCGCCGCTGCTATATTCTGAGTTGTCAGATTCAACCCGGTAACAGATTGTGGAAGGAAAGACGGCATTCCAGAAATATCTGTCGGGCCTATCAACACTGTATTTCTTCGAGAGGTAATCGCTTGAGCCGAACCCTGATAATATGACATGGAATAATATCCATTTGCCGCAGTGTTTGTTTTGTAAATGATCCCCTGAGATGGTTGTAGAGAAAACGTGCCGTTAACAACGCTGTCGAGCGTGTCTGTAGCGGTTTGGAGATTGATGTTAACAACACCTGTCCCGTTGTTCTTGATATGGACGATAAACCCAGAACCTACTACGGAAGCGGTAGGAAGGGTTTCGGTTATAGCAGCGGTTACTTCAATCGTCCGCATGTGATCTGATGCGGAAGCGGTGTCATTAACCGCTACAGTTCTACTTGAAAAGTCTAGAGCGTTTAGAAGTGCCGAATTGATACCTTGGGCAAGATTAAGAAGAGGGTCGCCAATCTTGGTCTTGTGGTTAGACCATTTGACAAGGTTATTAGCGCCAGTGCTTCCATCGTCAGGAGGAGGACTAGCATTGTAACCGGAGACAAGTTGCGTTGTGTATTTCGCGCCCATATTTAACCTCTATTCGTATTCCATTTCTGTCGCTATTCCTACTTCGTGAAGAGTAGGAAGGTCGTCTTCTAATTTCTCGCCAACGTCATCGCGGCAAATTTTGTTCGGTATCCCGATGTACTTTGCAATTTCGTAAGTTTTCTTCGCCGCATCGCTCACGGTTTTACCTGTGTTTGCTACTACCATCACGTACTCGCCCGAGGTCTCATATTCTGTTTTCTTGCCTTTTCTAACATCGCAAAAATGCAAGTGGTCTATGTTCTCTTCGTTTACTCCCAAGATCGGAATTCCTTGTGCATCTTGGTTTACATGAGTAGTGTAGGGGAAATTTGGTTGGGCTACCACCACTCCCATACATACATCGGTAGACACTTGTAACGTGTCCTCTCCATCTATGCAATCAAGCATCCACTGTGCTGGGTCGCCTTTGTGGGTTTCCTGAACCAACAACCAATGCGGCCAGCCTGCTCTAGCAGTGTATTCCAAGAAACCTATTTTACCCTTTTTGTTGACAATACAGTTAACCGCTATATCTCCTACGTAGTTTACTGCGTGAAGATATTCCTCGATTGGTTTCAGCATCTCGTCAAAGATTTTCGACTCTTTGACGTACTGAACTACAGTCCCCATTTCTCCCGTCGCGGGGCCGAAATTGTTAGACATGAGTTTTTTATGCTCAAAGCATATATTAATCCACTTCGAGAAACCGCCCGGCCCAAAGAAACACGAAGCTCCCACCTCGATTCCTGGGAAGAACTCTTGCAGTAGAATTTTCCCCTTCATCTTTCCGATTCTCTTCCACTTGTCGAAGATATGAATTAGTTCTTCCTCTGCATAGTCTTCATGAGAGGGGACGTGAGTAAGGCTTTTGTCCGCTTCCGTTCCAAGAGTTTTAACGACATACATCCCGCCGTTTTTCTTGATGTAGTCTTGAGCGGAATTGAGATTATCTACCTCGACATACGGAATCATCTCGATCCCTTTTCGCTCTAGCAACTGCATAGCAAATTTACGGTCTATCTCAAGCTTACAACCTAGAGTCCCCGCGCCGAAAATCGGAAACCCTTCCTCGATAAGCTTGTCTCTCTCGCTGAGGAAGTGAGCATTGCCCGTTGGGAAAATTAGATCTGCCCACTTCAACGACGGATGATAGTCGGAGACCTTGGGAACAAGCCCCAACCCTGCCGTGTTGATTCCTCCGGGCGGGTTTTTGTTGAACATACGGACGTTATGCCCGTAATTCTGGCAACGTAGTGCGAAGTCCGTACCGCATCCGCCTTCAGAGTCAATTATCAGGATATTCAATCTACACCCCACTCATGGGCAATGAGATTTTCTACCAGCATAGCAAACATATGCTCTTTTCGATATGGGGCGTCTTTATGTTCTCCGGGTTCTTCTAGATGCTGACCAACTCCCATATCAAACTCGTCCACTTGATCTTGATTGATCCCGTTTTTGTCACACGAGAGCGCCTCGATAAGCTCATGCAACGCTACGAGATAGTGCTCTTCTTTTTTCGCAAATTCTGGATGATCTATAGATACGCGGATTACCAAGTCTCCGTTGTGATCGTAAAACCAATCTCCAGCGGTGTCGTACCTTTGGAATTTGTGCTGGATGAACTCAATCCTGATGTTATGCATTCTCTTTTCTCTTCTTCTTTCTCTCTTCCCTTGCGGTTTCAGCAGGAGCCAATGGAGCCACAACACGGGTAGTTGTCTCTGCGCCTGATTCAAGGTTTTTAGACGCCGCGTTCATGGTTCTAGCCAAAAGTGATTTGAACACAGCCGATTTATCCGCCATAAATGCAGCCCATGCCGCTGGGTTGTGAGCTAATACAGAAAGGCCCAACGGGTTTTTGTTTGCGTCCATCAACGCCCGTCTCTCCACAACCGAGAGTGTTTTTAGAAGCTTCGATTCTTCTGCATTCAGCCCCCTTATAGACGGCACTTTCTCTGCTATTTGTTCTTTAATTCCGCGAGCAATAGATTTCTGTGCTTCGGTTTCTGCGCTTCCAATTTGCCCATACTTTTTGCTCAACTGTCTGTAAGTTCCCTGTTTCAATTCTTGCGCCAAAGGAACAGGAATATCTCTACCTTGTATAAGAGGATGGTTTTTGAACTCTGCCCATGTTTTCTTGATCTGCGCAACATCTGCTTGTGGAGTTACTTGATTTCTGAACTCCCTCAGTTTTTCAACCACGGGACGGGCGATTTTTGCAGTAGTTACTCGCTCTGGAGAGTTGGCTATTTCCTGACCGATTTGCTTGTTCAAATCGTCAATTCTGGAACGGATTTGCTCTACACCCTTAGCTGTTGGGCTTAGACCCTTTTCTAGCATAGTATCTATTGCCACCGCTGCTTTACCGTTTTTCAGGTCATGCAAAGTTGGTTTTAATGCGCTTTGCATGGTAGATTCCGCAGCATTTCTGAGAGAGGTTGCCGCGGCCCTAGCGGGGATTCTTGCCAATGGCGCACCCTTTGCACCTAAAATAGAAACAGCGGCAGGGATAGCTTCCCTAATGGCGTTTATCGTCATGCCCTCAGGTGTTGAAGAGTCTATTGGCTTGTCGGGTCTGATTGCATCAATAGCCTTCCCAATCGCGGCAGGAAGGGCGTTTAATGGATTCCATTCTGATTTGCCGGCCTCGGTTTTTGGAGAGTAGGTCATCAAATCCTGAAACCGTTGCTGTACTTCTTCCGGTGTCTTATCAGTCAATCCATAAGCGTGCAAAGGGATAGCTAGTAGTCCTGCAACATCTCCTGCTCCTTTTGCTACTGTTCCGGTAGCAGCTTTAAGAACCGGCTCAACTACCGCAGGCCCGCTTATTCCTGAAATTGCCTCAAGCGTCTTGTTTTGTTGCGGTGCTTGTTGTGGCTGAACGGGTTGCTCAGGTTGCGCCTGAGGGAATCCTGGTTGCGGTTGCTTGGACAATGTTTCCCAATTGTCCTGAGCGTATTTTATTGCTTGTTCTTCGGTAGCGCCTTCCGGGGCGGTAACTTCTACCGTCCTGCCATCTGGAGATGTAACGTGGAAAATCGGCATTATTTAACGATCCTTGCAGACCAGCCAGAGGTAGAGGAAGGAGGAGGAGAAATTTCCTCCCTGACTTGTTTTCTCGCTTCTCTCGGAGCGGCTCTAGCGGCTTCCATTTCCTGTTTCATTGTTTCAATAACCGCTTGCACTTGTTCGGGAGAATCAGCCGCGTCCAGTAATTCTCTGGCGTGTTCTTTGTCGCTAACCGTAGCCGCTCCAGTAGGGCTTACTGCTCTTGAATAGGCATTTACCAGTGAGTTAAGCGCAGCACCATACGCTTTGATCTTCGGGTCGCCAGTGTTTCTATTATAGGCATTGATTGCCTTATTCGCGGGGATGAAGTCAGTCGGACCTACCGCTTTCATCTTGTCTAGTGTTATGTCCATCATCTTCAATGCCTCGTTAGAAGCCATTGAAACAGTAGCCGCACGGGTTCCCATTGCTCTCTCTTGCGCGCCCAATCCTTTAAGTTCAGTTTGAGCTGCCAGAATAGCTTCTGCACTTGTTTTGCCTTCCGCTTTATCTTTAGAAAGCATCTCTAAAACCGCCCTAACGTCACCGGGGGCTAATCTTTGCCTCCACGTTGTATCTCCTGCTTTTGCCTGATCGGCAAGCAACCTAAGCGTGTTCTGAGGAAGGGTACTTGGCGCAGTCCAGAACGAACCCATTCCTCCACCTTTAACTACTCCTTTTACGCCAGTCTTTTTAGCTTCCGGTGCTCCTACTGTTGGCATTTGAATCTCTACCCAATTCCCTTGTGCATCCTGCACCGTCTTGGTTTGCGGTTTGGTCAAAGCCGTTACTGCCTCTCCTGCTTTACCTACTTGGCTTTGCAAAGTCAGGGCTTGAACTCGCGCTTGTTCGGGCGTTATCTCACCTTTTTGCAATTGTTCCAGAATAGGAGTCATACCAGCGCGAAGTTGTTTTTCTCTTGCGTCGGCTTCTATTCTATCTTTTGCAGCTTGCAGACGTTCCTGCGTCATTGCACTTTGACCTGTGGGCATTGCTCCCAATTTACGTAGCGCGTCATTACCCGCTGTTGGGTCAATCGCTCCCGATTGGATTCCCGCTGATATTTGGTCGATTTTATATTGGCGGTTTTGGGATTCTTGACGCACAATGTCTGACATTGTTTGAGGTGCAAAAGCAGTCCCCAAAGCTCCCGTCACTCCTCTTAGGATATCGGTAAAATCAACCATTGTTAACCTCCTGACGGCCCCATCGCACCTCTAATTCCGCCCATCAATTGCCCAAACAATCCAGCGTTCGCAAGTTGGTTTCGAGCCTGCAATCCTGCCGCGTCAATGTTGTATCCCATATTCCGACCAATTATGCCGCTTTCGTAACCTCCCAATGCCCCATAACCGCCCAGAATGTCTCCAATAAGGTTAGATTGCATTCCATAGGATTGTTGGAGCGCCCTCGAACGTGCGTCTTCTACGTTCCGGTTAGCTTGTTCTATCAACGCGCCAGTAGATTGGTCTGCGAAAGATGAACCCTCTATTCCTCTTTGTGCTTGTTGTTCACGCAACGCGCCATATGCTTGAGCGTTAGAGGCTATGGTGGGATCGACTACAGACTGAACATACCCGCCTTGTGCTCCACCAATATCTCCTAGAAGATTTCTGTATTGGTCTATAGCTCCTGTCATCCCCATTGTTACGGTTGGGTCAATATACGCTCTAGGGTCAATTTGACCAGGTGCCCCGCCTTTACCGAAAAGACTCGTTAGGTTCATATCATGCCTCCCGGTACAAATTGACCGTTTGTTACCTTTCCAACCGTTTTTCCAGTCTCGTCTTTCACTTCGCCTTTATCCGAGACTAGAAACTTCTGCCCCTGTATTACCGTCACTCCTTGTGCTACTTGCACTGGCTGACCCATCACGTTTACCGTCCCGGTGAAGCCTTTTACTGGCTTCTCCACGCCCATTATCCTTTTTTCCGAGGAGCGAAAATACGTAGACAGTTCCACGGGGATCACCTCCGGGTATGGTTCCGACAAAATTCAGACCGATGAAACTCTTCATATACTTGAAGAGATTCACCGTGTTTTCCAGCGATTCGATGATGCATATGCCTACGTCCTTCTGGAAGCTTATCCAGTTTAAAAAACAAACGGTTGTGCGGATTATATTGTATTTTGTTGCCCATTTGAAGTATTCCACATGCGGAAGATATTTCCATCCATCACTGTTTGCACCGATGATACAAATCGGCCCTCTTCCGGCCTTCCATTTTTTGTTGTTATCTTCGACCAAGTAAAGGCACTGATAATTACTGAGCCGTGAACGTATAACAGAGTAGAAAAGCTCCTTGTCCATTTCGGGCATTTCAGGAAATGAACCTTCTTTGTACGCGGCCCAAAGAATCCACATATCTTCAAGCTCAAACCTTCTAATGAATGGTTTGTCTCCTTTGAACAGTCGCTTTTTTTTCCTTGATCGTTCACTCGGAATCACATTAGTTCTAGATGATCTACCTGCCAATTTGCTCCTCCTTGGTTTCCGAGCGTGATGTAGAATCCCGTCCCTTTACCTGTTGGTGAAAAGTTTTGATGGCTTAAAACGTTTGCAAACTGAAACCCTTGAGAATAATACGAGGTCGCATTGTAATACGCTGCTCCGTTATAGACAGGGCCAGAGTTTCCTACTGGCGGGCCTTTAAGCGGTATGGAACAGATAGATGTGTTGTATTCGTCCATCCACTGAAACGAAATATCAAGACTCGACGGAGCGGAAATTCTTCGATACTGCACCCTTCCTAATAGAATCTCTTCGTTCCATGGGAAAGGCATCATCACTTCTTCGTCAATCGCCTTTGAGGTTCTGGAAACCTGAACAGGATAAATTCCCGCATCGCTTAATCCAGTCCCGTTCATGTCGTAGACGTTTCCAGAAGAGTCCCCCCAATATACAGAGTAGTTAGTAGTTCCGGGAATCTGTAGATACTTCGCCGCGCTGGTGTTGAAGCTGTTGGGATGGTTCGTCTTATAGATGCTCCACGGACTCAAGCCTTGATTGATCGCTGTGTCTGTTTCTGCGCCGTACAGAATATCCTTGAATAGAACTAGAACCATTCCAGTGATGAAGAAGTAAATCTTCTGTGCTGTCTGATCGTACACAGTAATACAGTCTCTTACGTTCTTTACCGTGTTTGGAATCCATCTCCCGACGTCATTAGACCTTACGTCACCAAATGCAAGAACAGACCGCATAAGGTTGATATTCCCACCCTTGCGAATATACATCACATCGTTACCGATGTTCGCCATTGTCTCAGTTCCAACAGCCGACGAACCAAGGTAAAAATTTGTAAATTGGTAATCCGCTGCACTTGTCCCGGTAAGCTTGAATAACTGTCCATCAGAAGTTGAGATTATTAGAACATTCTGAAATACTGTTGCACCGTTGATTGCTTTCAAATCTGGAACGAACAGGTAAAACGCCTCCAACCCTGTGGCAAAGGTAGTACCTCCAAGGTTGGTAGGCCCGCCCCTCGCAGCGATGTTTAGAGACTGAGGGTTTTCAAATGCGCTAACTACTATCATGTGCGGGTAATTCACACCCGCTGATGTGATGTTGAAGAACCACACACGATTATTGAACACTAAGGAATACTTAGCAGAGAACGTACCCGCAAGACCTGTCGGCATTGCTTGGTAAGTAGTACCGTCCCACATAGATACTACATTTGACCCTCCCACATCGGAAAAGATCAAGTAGTCACCGAGAGACCAATAAGTATCTCTCATTTTTGAGTTGACGGTAACAGAGCCTTTCAGCGTCCACGTAGAAGTTCCGTCCCATTGATAGACATTGGTTCCTGCGAATACAAGCGTAGTCTGAGTCCCAGAATGCTTGATAAGTTGACTTATACCCGTTATCGCAGAGTTGTTTGGTGCGGTTCCTTTGAGATCAAAAGGCAACCTGGGGGTTAGTATTGATTGTCTAGCTCCTAACTCGAAATTGTACCCGTCCGACGCCTCACCAATGTCTGGAGTTTGATTCTGATTGAGACCGGCAGGGAACCTGAGAATTAGCCTTGGCTCTTCTAGCGTCTCATTGGCAGGTTGATAAATTGGCATTATGCGTAGGGAGAGGTATAGATCGGCCCATAGTATTTATTGGGCTTCTTTGGATTAATCAGTCTCAGAAGCGTAGAGCGGAAATTTCTGTATTCCGGGTTTTGATCCACTGGCGCAGATGGTTGTTTTGGGTTTGCGTTAAATAGAGACTGAAACCTAATCGCTGCCATTTGGCAAAAGATGTTTGACTCAATATCCCGAATGAACGGCATGTTGTCAGTCGCATTGATGGGGATTACGTCCTTTTCATAGTCGAACGTCAATACCCTGTTGTTAAAATTCACGTCAGGAATTTGGTAAAACCCTACTTGTTTGGTAGCTCCTTCGACGTAATACCACCAGTTAGGGCTTCCAATATCTGTTTGGTACGTCCATACAGACTTAGAAAGTTGTTTTTCTCCACCCGAATACTCAAACATTTGGTTGGAGCCAACGGAGTCGTAGAAAAATTGGTTATCTTGCCAAAATTGGACAAAATCACTCGGAAGGGCGTAAGTTCTAGTTCCGGTTAACAGAGTGATGGAAGAAGACACTCTTTCTGAGGGAAAATCATAGAACGCTGTTAGGTCGGTCATAGTGTCCTGCACCGCGATGATGGCGAGGTTCAATGTCGCACCATGTTGCAGGTCGGAAAACGTCACTACGGGGTCGGTATCGCCTCGAATCACCCCTGTTATTCGGAGTATCCGATTGACCGCACCTACGAAGTTCATAGACATAATTTCACCTTAGAAAAAGCCCCCAATTAAGGGGGCTTCCCATCTTACAGCTTCGCAGAACCGCTACGGATTTTGTAAATCCAGTTGTTGTTCAGGATCGTTCCAACGTGCCATGCCTTCCACGCGAGAGAAGCGGCTTCGTTGAAAGCATCCATCACACCAGCAGAACCCAAAGGTTTGTAGATGATTTCTACAGCCGGAGGATTCTTCGGATTATACATTTCGTAGGAGTTGGTAGCGTGCATGTTTCCAAGCCCCACAGTACCGATTGCCTCCTGACCATATACAAACGAGTCGTACACGTCATGGGCCTTGGTAGATGCGCCACGCAGACCCACAGAAGACACTTTTCCAGCGCCAGAGGCGATAGTGGATACCTGAGTAGACGACCAACGAACACCAGCTACCGCGCCAAATTCAAACGGCATGGTTTCGGTGTAACCCGCGTACTGCTCTACCGGGATGAAGCCAGTCAGTGCGCGAATATCTTCTTCTACGTCCACATGGCAGATACCGTAGTAGCTAGAACGGATCGGCTGTGTACCGATGTTCGTAGAACCCATTCCGATAGGCGTAAATGTTCTCGCGGCCTGCTCGTTCAGGAAGTTGGTAGCTGCCTTAATATCCGTCAAAGAGATTGCCGCAGAGATGGTAGAAACGCTAGTACCACCACCTACCGCACCAGTCGAGTAACGGACGTTTGTGGCTCCCTGGTACGCGGTGAACATCAGCGAGTTCAGAGATTCACCCGCGTTCGCTCCCAAAGTATCAAGCAGTTTGGCTGCTTTGGTGTTGACGTTGAAAAGGTCTACTTCCTCCGTCAAGAGAATAGCATTACCCTTTTTCAACACCTGAGCGGTAACAGCCGACAGAGTGGGCGTTACGAAGTTGCGCCCGAAGAACGCGCCCTGCGAACCGGCCAATTCAGTCAGGGTAGTTGTAGCAGCGGCGAGGTTGTTGATACGCTCCCACTTTACGCTCGCCGAACCACCGGACTTTTGCAGGCTACCAGCAAGAGTTCCGTTAAAATACGGCAGCTTTTTACGAGCCGCCGACAGCAGACCTTTCATGAGTACGTAGTTAACTGGTTGGGTTAAATACGTACTCGTATTTGTGATCGTTTGTGCCATTTAAATCTCCTTAATCGTTAAATTAAGGCAACACAAACTCAGTTATGTCCGCGAACCATTCTTTCCCAATTCGCTTGAAACTCTGCGCCGTTTTTGGAACCCCAGTCCGGCTCATTGCTATCATCCTGAGTCGTTGTTGCCGATGCGTTTCTGGATGCAGCAAGCGCCTTTCGATTAGCCACCAATTGCGGGTCGGCACGAACCTCGTACTTCTTACCAATGTCCTTGGCAATCACGTTTAATGCCTTTGTAAAGGCTGCTTTTGCTTGGGGAGACGAATTCCTGCCTTCCCATAGCGCCTTAAACTTGACATCCGTTCTTGCTCGTTCGTTCAGTTCAAAGGTTGCGAGATTTTCGTTCTCGATCCCGGATTCTTTAGCTATATGCGAAGAAGCCTGCTTTATATCTTCCTCCAGTCGAGCAACAAAGGCTTGCTGTTGTTCAGCACGAATCCTGTTGTTGATTTCGGCTTGGGTTTGTTCTGTTTTGCGTACCTTGCTCTCAAGATTTGCAAGAAACTCTCGGTGCCGGTCAACATCGAACGCATCTGGAACTTCTACGCGTTCTTCTGCTTGATTGGCAGGCGAAGTAACTTCTTGAGGGGCCGCATGTGTTTGCGTCGTTGACGCTTCAAGTCCTGACTCCTTGTAGAGATCGTCAAGCGTCGGCTCAACGGTGTCTACTTGAGTATTTTGGGTGTTTTCTACTGCTTGAGTAGTATCGTTCATTTACTTTCTTTCCTTAAAGGGGTTGATAATTTGTAATGCTCGATCAAATCCTTGCTGGATTAGCATATTAGAACACACTAATCTGTAGTTATCAACAGCAGGATCATATTGGGGTACTATTGGACGTGATTTTTCCAAAGCATCAAGCAACATTCTGAATTCAGGTTGTTCATGCAGGTTTTGGAGAATTTGCTTGTTCATTACCGGCGTCCTTAAAAGTTGATTCAATCTCGTTTTTGAGTTCGTCTATTAGCTTCTGGACGTTCTGTTCTGTCCTGTCTGTTGCCTGATGGTGTTTTTGAGCAATGGAAAGGATGTTTTTAATGTGAGACTCCTTGATCTTCGCCATTTTAGCTGTAAAGTCCAACATCATTTTCTTTTCCTTGACCGCAGTTTGGGCCTTCTCCTGTTCCAGTTCCTTCGCAAGTTTTTGAACGGTCATAGCCATTTGATTCAGTTTAGCCTGAACATCTGGAGAAATATCTCCTTGCTTAAGGAATCTCTCTCCCCCTTTAACCCCGGCATCCATGAATACTTGCTTGATTATCTCCATGGGCTCTAGAAGGGGAGCGAATAACGGATTCTTAGAGATAGCGTCAGCGGTAGCTAAAAACTGTTGCTGACGCCTCATTTCACCCAATACACCCTTAGAGCCTACTACTTCAAAGTGTACGGTATCGGGTAACTCTGCTCCTGTTACCCTCAAGAAGTCGGGAGAGTCTAATTCCGGGTTGTAGTAGTTATACGAAAAATTCTTCTTGGTCTTGTTCATGTAATGCTGCATATACAAGAACGTCCTAAGAGCATCATCCAACTTGATAGCGAACCCGAACGGTCCCGCTTCTGAGTCTGCTTGCTTGGTAAGAACTTCCGTCCTTGTGGCCCTGTCTCCTACCTCTACTCCCGGCCTTCCAAGAGATTCTTTCATGGACGAAACCATGTACTGAAGACCGGCAAGAGTAGATGCAGGATCGCCTACATCCATTGTCTTGTAGTTTGCAGAACCCTTTGTAGAAGTCTTTGCACCCGGAGCGATAGTAGGGCCGCCATTCAGAACAAAATCAGGGTCGTTCCCGTCATACACGATAGGCGGACGGGTTTTTAACTGGGCACCGTTTACAAACTCATTCGCCAGAATAGAAGAGATTTTTTGTACCGGGCTTTGCTTGATGAGAGGAGACATGAAGTACGGGTCTCGAACGTCCATCTTTTCGTAACCCTTGAAGATGATGGGAGGGTATGGAGTTTCGATTGCATCTATGTAAACCATCTTCCCGTTAGCCATGATAACGTGGTAATTCGGGAAAAACATATCATCATCCGAAGGCTCCATTCCATCAGAGCTTTTCTTGATTACTACGTCGCCCCAATACTTGATTATTTCGAGATCATAGGTCTTGTTTTCCTTCTGCTCGTTTTCCCTCTTGGGGATTTTTTTCAGTGCTTTGGGAATCCACCCTTCGCCTTTTGCCATTTCAAGGAATTTATGCCGTGGCATGTATTCCCGAATGAACATTGAGCCGTTATAGAACATATTCGACCCCACCAAAGAAGGGGAGGGGTCGGGCCAACAGTTCCACATCGAATGCGGAACCCAAACCGGGGAGCATATTTCTTTAGGCTTTACGCCATCGAAATACATATCCATGTAATCGCGCTTCACTTCCGCCACGAAAGCGCCATGATGAAGGCCTTCTTTAATTGACAGTTCTACTCTCTCGTAGAATCCGAAGTCTCTATGCTGTTGAGTCATTACAGCGCGGAGACGACCGTCTACCATGTCCTGATATTTCTTATCTGTCTTTTCTGCTTCTCCGGTTATTGGGTTCAGTTCGGTAGGAATTTCTACATGCGCTTCGAACCAGCTTCGGCTTTCAGGAAAAACCACTCGCTTAAGGTCGGTTGTCATAATATCTGACGCCCTACCGAGTTCCCCTAGTTCAAACGTCGCCAACCATGTCTTTTCCGACTCCTCTGTGTTGTAGGAATCCATTGGGTCTAGAACTACTTGGCGGTCTACTTCCTTCCATTTCGCTTCATGAGAGCGCCTGTAGTCGGAGTTCTTCCGCTTCTCTAATTCTGCCTTTAGAGACTGTTCAATCTTCTTGTAATCCTTGTCCGTAATCTTACGGGCTTTAACTTCTTTCTCTTCGTTTTCTGCCATGATTAACCCCAATTCGTGTGACGCTGGTAGCTTACTTGTTTACGAGGTGCAACCGTCATAGTGCGGGCATGACGAAGCATCATGATCGCGTATCGAACGGCTGAAATAACGTCATCGTTCATCTTTACGAGCTTGCTTATCCTTGCACCATTGGATTCTAATATAGCTCGGTGATACATTCGCTTTTCTTCCATGAAATACTTGCAGGTTTTGAAGACTTTAAATCTTCCTGTCTGCATTCTTTCGAGCATTTCCATCAAAGATGCTTCTACCGAATTCCCGCCTTCCCCTTCTTTCTGTCCCGGAGAGGGGGGGTTTGTAGCTTTCCATGGAAGCATGTTAAGTCCAGCATCTAGATATTGCTGTCGTAACTGAATACCAGTCCCTTTTTCTGTATTCAACCCGTCATGCGGCCACGTAACCGGAACCCATTCGCCCCATGCATTGATAGATTGGGCGTGTACCACCGGAAGGGCGCGAGTCTCCCGATAATCATTCACAAGATAAACGCAGTCTGATTCCCTATCCCATGCGATTTTACCAGCGCCAAATGGGTGATCCCAACCAAAGTCAATCCCTGTAATCTGCGGCCAGTGTCTAGGTATATCGAACGGGTCTATCAATATGTCATCGTCTGGAACGTCAAACACTAGGCCCGCTCCCATTAATGGGGAACCTTTAGACCGCATTTCTCTTTCATGCGCCGGAAAGGCTTTTAAACGTTGCTGTTTGACTTCATCCGTCATGTGGGGGGCATCGTCCCATCCTGCTTGAATGATTGCCTGACCATAAGACAAATTGTTCATAAACCCCGAAACTACTTCAGTCATGCCTTCTTCGGGGGTTTCTGTGATGTAGAGAATGGAACCAGGCATTGCAAGGCCCATACGTATAAACTGGCTCCAAATCTCAGGCGGGGGTTCTTCGTCCAACCATCCACCATGAGCACGAATGCCCATGAACTTCTTGAATCCCTGCTCATAGGCTCGTATGTAGACCTTCGACCATCCACCAGTTACGTGTTTAACTAGGGCGGAATCTATCGCGTTAGGGACCCCTGCCTTTCTGTGCGTCTTTCCGATGCAGTCTATAGGAATCGTTCCAGTCCCCAATTCCTTGTCACTCATTGGGTTTCCGAAGAGTTCTTTCTGGACAATATCCCTAGCCGTCTCATTTGTGTTAGATCCAATCATAAACTCGACAGGGTGTAAATACCTTGTTCCCTCCCACCAATCGGGGTATCTTCCAGTTAGATGAATGGCGGTCTCCATCGCTCCGCTAAAAGTATTGTGGTGAACCAATCCACCAGCAATATAGTTGTGTCTGTCTTCTACCTCCATATCGTATAGAGTGTGTACGCCAACAGAATAGACTGTTATAATGTTGTTTCCGTCAATAGTTAAAGGAGATAACAATGCCCGCAAAGAAGATTGTTGACCTTGAGTTGTTTCGTGAACTGTTTTCTCAGGATTTGCAAAATCATAAGATTGCTCAACTTCTTGGCGTTTCTGAACGATGGGTTGAGAGGTATGCTCGACGCTTCGGCTATAAAAAGACGCGTACGGGGCCGAAATCCGGCGACCGACATACGAACTGGAAAGGGGGGCGAAAACTCGTTGGAGGATATTGGTACATTTATTCACCAGACCATCCAAACTGTACCAAATCAAAGTACGTCCTCGAACACCGCTTGGCAATGGAGAAAAAACTTGGACGCCTTCTTGATCGTAAAGAAGTTGTCCACCATAAAGACGGAAATAGCCAAAACAACGATCCTTCAAACCTCGAAGTGTTCCGAACAAACGGCGAGCACCTCTCAGAGCATTTTTTAAATAATCCTGCTCAGAGGCAGCGTATCCGGGAAGGAATGGCAAAAGTTGACCTAAAGGGACGTAAGCGCCGCCAGCGGTCAAAATCATATGACCTTTCGGGCACTCCACCCAGCGGCCATCTGACAGAACAATCCTAAAACATTCCTCTGGTGGCTTGCGTACCCACGCAACAACTTTTCGTGGTTCTTTGTTTGGGTACGTCAATACATTGCATTCTCTTCCCCATACCTCACTAAGACGCTTTTCTCCCCCGTCAGTTTCTATCTTGACGGAAATAGAGTTGCACTTGCCAATCTGATTTCCACCGAGTAGTAGACGCTGAGATGCCGGTAGATTTGTTCCTTTGCCTTTTGCGTTGTGGAATTCTTTCTGCTTTGGATAGGGGGTGTAATACTCAAGACGGTGAGTATTCTTGTACCTCTCTATATCTGAGAGTGCTTTTACGATGTCTGAAATGTCAACCATTCATCAACTCTTCAACTACTCGTTTTGCCTCTTGTGGGTTGTCTCGACGCAAACATGCGATAGGAGACAGCGATTCCGTTTCGATTGAAAATACATCTATAGGAGCCTCAAACGGGCTTGATTTTGTCTCTGGATCGTAAGACATAACCACCAACTTACCGCCCATTTGCCATGTGGTGTAGTAATGACCCTCTATTAGAGACTTGTACGCCTTAACGCATTTGCGAACTTCCATCCCACTCTTCCTTTACCCAGCCAAATGAAAAATCATGCGGCTTGGGGTGACCGTGGAAACAACAAATAGCCGCTTTTAGTGGCATTCCAGTAGTCGCATGGGCCTTGTATGACACAATCTTGTAGGGAAAAAGGTCTTGCAGCCTCTTGGCGTGTTTTACCTGCTTCTCTATGTAGATTTGATCCCCACCTGAGATATGAGGACACCCATCTTTTTCGTAATTGTCGGTAATTTCATGTCCGAACCCACCTTTCCAAATCATCATCCCAGATCCATATCCATTGGGACGGTAAAAATCCCTCAGAATGGCAAATTTGCCGTTGTACTTGTCAATGAAATTGATGTTATCAACAATCAAGGTATCAAGGTCGAAGAAAACAACTTTCCCCTCGGTAAATTCCTTGAAGAGATATAGTTTTGAATACCATCCTTCACCTTTAATCGGTCTGGTTTCGCACTCTATACCTGTAGGATCGTCGGTAAAGCACACAAATTTATGAGGGACGGTCAAGTACCACTCTACTGCCCTGTAAAGCTTGTTGACGTACTCCGCCCCTCTTCCGCAGTAGTTGTTAACTTGAACGCAACAGATTGTCAACATGTAAATACCGCCGTATGGGGAACGTGTTTAGTGTACATTTCTACATTTGAAAAAATTGAGGTTAGAGTATCCCACGGTGTAGTGTCTTTGGCCTGACTTGCATCGTGCATTACGATTACCTTAGCATGAGGTTTCAACAGGGCGAGTTTTGCCATTCGTCCGGGTGAGTGCTCTTCGTTATCCAGAAAGATCAATCCGTATTGTCCTTCGAGTTTGTAGTTCGCCCAATCCACGATATGAATGTCTGCAATTTCTCGATAGCGATTAGCCCAGTCAGGATCGGAAGCATGAACAGTGAGCTTACTACCACGGTCACGACAAATTGCAGCAAGTATAGGAGTAGAATAATCGCCGCAACCAAGCTCAAGAATATCTCCGGGAGTTTCCAAAGCAGCTTTGACAAGTGGTTCAATATGAGTAGCATAGGCATCCATTCAGTTTTCAATCCTCCAAAGCGCTATAGCCTTATCGCAATAATACGGGTGTGGGTTTCCTTCGTTCAACACTAGAAGCGGTTTCGGGAAGTTAAAAGGATCGTCCATGAGATTGAGCGGCCTCCATCCTCCAGTTTCAATGTCTTCGTTATGATGAAGAGTAAATGTAGTTGTAAGCAGATATTTTGAGTTTGAGGCGCAGATATTCGCCAGCGCATTCATTGCGTCCTGATATGAAAGATGGACTAGGCAATCTCTACAGATTACCAGGTCAACCTGTGGAAGCTTGTCTTTAGTAACGTCCAGAATTTTAAATGACACATCATTAAAATCTGCGGTCAGATAATAAATTTCATCTATCAACTCGGGAACAATGTCTGCTCCAATATATTGTATCCCAGTTAGATCAACATGCCGCATCCAGTTGAAGTCACCGCAAGGAATATCAAGAATAGACTTGATGTTAAGGTTCTTGATAATCTCCGGCAGAGCTTCCCTGAGCCTCTTGGTTTCTTCAAGACTCGATCCGGAGCCGGAAACGGATTCTCCATTGCCCCAAGCTTTCTTGTGATAGATTTCAGTGAAGATGTTTTTTATCTCTTCTGCCACGATTTCAAATCCCTATATACGGTTACGTTAGGATAAACATGGGACGGGCCTTCGGGAACATGCCAGTCTAGCTCGTCCACTACTTTATCAACTTCTAACTCGGTTTTCTTGTCTGGAATAACTATCTCGCATTTAGCCCCTATAGAGCCTGCGAAATGCATTACTGAGGTAGGAACACAGACAACCTTATCCAACACCGAAATAAGCGCCAGAACCCCCTCTATGTCGTTTCTGAGGTCTATATCCGGGCGCTCTACTTCCTCGGTTGTGTGGTCGTACTGCAACGAAATAGGTTTTTCGATTCCGAAAGATTCGGCAGAGATATAGCCATGCCTTCCCCTCCATGACAGCCCGACTCTTCCCCGGTATTTCTCGAACTCTTCAACTCTGCTTTTGAGTATTTTAATGAAGGGTCGGCGGGGAAAGTCTCCGGGTCGTCTCCTAAAAAGAGGGAGGAGGTCAGCAGCAGGTATAAAAGCAGTATTATCACCAAGTAGATCATCTCTCGCGTCGATGTATCTTTCTCTCGCATCTATGCCAAAGCTCCGTTTGATGATCTCTACTAACCTTCCGTCACAAGCATACGTGACTTTTTTACATCTTACCATTGCCTCGGGGATAAGAGAGGAAAACAACACCTCATCACCTATCCCTTGTTCACCTATGATAATCAGACTTTCCGTGTAGTTCCCATCCCAAAACGGTATAGATTTAATCCCATACCGCATTGCTTCGGCCCACTCGTCTCTGAATTGCCATCCGTCCCACTCGGAATAATTCCCTTGAAGGATTCTAGCACAGCAGAGATTGTGCTTTACTCTCGGGTCTAAACGCTGGTAAACCTCAAAGTCGTTTTGCTCTCGAAGTTTCTTCTTGAAATGCTGAAGCGTTCGATCAACCTGCAATCTACTTGCGGTTGACGAACGCCTTAACATAAAAGCTACGTCAGAATAGAGGCTCACGCCTGTTTATTTGCTGCTGCCCATTGTTTGTATTCCTTCGTCCTCTTGTCCATCGTGGAAGGATGAAGTAGTCCTTGACGATCAAGACCTTTGGACGTTGGAGGAAGAATTGTAGGCTGAGGAGGGTGCTGAACAGCCGCCATGTCAGCAATCATTTCCTCCAACCACTTAATGGTTGCTTTCAGCTCTTCAATCTCGGAATTCTCAGAACCCCCCCGAAGAGAGGAAGTATTAATTTGTTGAACAGTATTGCCGAAATAACGGTCATTAGACCATTCGCGGTGAGGTTCTACTCCACGAACAAAGACAGACTTTCCGTAGTCTATCCCGTTGGACTCTTGGTATTTACGAATAGCTTCTTCGCTCCAAAACCCCACATCATTTGGCGGGGAGAGTTTGAGAATGTCCTGTTCACGAATAATTCTGCTCAATTTTACCTCCGTAGTTAATTGTTAGGCCATCCTGCAAATGGCATGAATTGTGGAATACTTCCTACTACATTTGACAATTTATTACTTACTCCATCCCAATCAGCGGTAAATGTCGGGGTGAAATTTGGATATGTCACAAACCCAGTCAATTTTCCGTTCACATCGTACACGGGACATTGCTGGCCGTCCTGCCAGCACACCGATTGAGTGGAATTAATGGCGCAATGCATCATGCCGTTATTGCCTGCAAGATTGAGTCAGTAAGCGTCGTTTGCCAAAACCTTACATTTTTTATGTTCCCATAAAATTGTTGGGTTGATCCGTCCGACCCAATCGCAATTGTTGACGGCGCTGCTGGAACAGTCGCATTGGCGGAAGTTGTTAATGTCGAATTAACTGCAATCGCATAATTACTGGTTGCGTATCTTGCACCGACTTTTGCAGATGCACTTGTCGCCGCTGTTAATGGATTTGCGACCCCAAATAACGTTCCGACCATTGTACTTGAACTTTCATAAAGTCCAAACGCGCCTACTCCTTGGTTCAATGCAAATTTTGTAGTGGCAGATGTTAATGCAGGAGTCGATAATGACAATTCCATATACACACTTCCGATTGCGGATACCGAAGTGGCGGAATACGTCAACATATCCGCATTCCTAGTAACAGCCGCTCCCGCTGTCGCAATATAGCTTGTCGGAAATGCTGTATTCTCGACCTGCGCAATAGTCACTGTTCCCGCCACTGTGAACACCACGGTTCCGGCTACAGTTACAGTTATTGTGTTCGGCGTTCCTGACGTTGCTACTCCATATCCGGTAGCTGTCGCAGTACCAGCGGATGTTGTAATGCTTCCCGCTCCTTCTATCCAAGTAGTATATGTTCCGGTACCAAGAGAAATAGTTTGTGTTACAGGAGCTCCAGAATTAAGGAAATAGTTTGTTGCCGCTCCTTCTGACAAATATCCTAGATATTGATGGGTTACAGGATCGTAATAAGACCTTGCTACACCTGCTCCAACGGTAATTCTCGTTCCGGTTACATCAAATGTGGTCGCAGAAGTCGCACGGGTAAATGTCGCTGCTCCTGTCCCTCGCCCGAGAGACAAATCAACCGCGCCGCTTCCTAGATCATTCAATGGCAGAATGAAATTTGCCGAATTGAATACTCCCGATAGTCCGCTCGCTTGATCGAATAAAAACATTATGAGAATGATACAGTACAGTCAACCGTTCCGCTGATCGCAACGTAAAGACCCGTGGCAAATGCAAAAGGAAGAGGATACCACGTCCCTGCAATGGGTGTAAAGGTATTGACTAAAATTGGTACGGCGGCGGATGTTTGGTCGTAAATTGTAATCGTTGGAGTAGCAGAAGCCGACGCAACAAAAATTCCCAACAGCACCCCACCACCAGTCTTTAACAAAGAGCTTGCCGTAATATGCGCGCTATGCTCACCTGCCATTATTGGCTGAACCGACTCTTGTTTATTCATTTTTCTTGCTCTTCTATGTATTGTTTACGACGACGATCCCCGTAACCCCCATAACCTCCCATTCCTTCCATCGGGATTTGATTGGGGATATGTACGCCTACTTGGTTAGGAATGTTCTTCCCTACTTGATTTGGAATGTCCTGGGAGGCAATCCGCTTGCGTTTTTCTTCACGCTGGGCCTGCTGTCGGCGGACTTCTTCGCCTGGGGTGAATTCTTTACCCCGTTTACGAAGTTCGGCCTCGATACGTTTCGAGCGTTGTTGTGGGGTTTCATTGTTCGCCATGTTCATCCTCCATGATAACTTGATCTTCCATCCCATCTTCTTCGATGTAGATCATGGGTTTCCCGTCTACAGTGGCAAAAACGTAAGTCTTGCCATTAAAAACGCCAATTTCTGCGCTTTGAATGTTCTGTTCTCTGTTTTCCTGAATGAATTCTTCGTAATCATGCTGTAAAGCACATACATCGTCGCAATCAATCATTTCTTCCCTTTCTTTTTGGCCGGTTTCATGCCTTTTGCCGTGGTTTTTGAGCCTTTTTTAAGGCCGATTTTGTTCAAAGTCCCGTAAACCGCACCGGGGTTGTTAGGATATTCCTTCTTTAGCTTCTTTTCAACATCTGCAACAGCGGTTCCTTTAGGCATAACTTGCTCCTTATTTCCCATCAGTAAACAAACGTATAAGGTAACTGTTAAGCGTTAATGTATCTCCGGCTGTTGCTTTTTGTCCAGTGAACACGATTGTTTGGTCAACCGTGGTATCTATGGCAGAGGTGACAAGTGCGGATGTACTGGTTCCAAAACCAGCGGCGGAATACCCAACCTGTGAATTCGTCGCGTTTTGGTTTGTGATTGTCGCGTAAGTGTTCGCAGAGGCGAAGTTTGCTAGGGATACAGATTCATAAATCGTACCTCCAATTCCACCGAAACGAACCCGTGCGGTCTTCGCGTTCGCATTATTCGTACATGACCACAACGCTACAACTTCAATAACTCCATTAGCCCCCATCGAGTTAGCCGGTATGGTGACGGTAGCTAAAATATCTTCTGTGGTGTCAGCTGGAGTATTAACTGCCAGCCCCGATTTACCCACGATCCTCACCACAGAGACGGATGTAGCCAATTGAATTACGCCCGGTTGGTTTAGGTCATTGGCTACAAAAGTAGTGGTCTTTGACGCGAACCCGGATACAGCGGTAGTCACTAGGTCATATTGACCATTGGCTACGTAGAAATCAAAATCCCCCTCCACATCGGAAGTTATAGGTTGAGCAAGGGCCGTCACCCCATTATCCGAGTACAGAGATGCCTTTACCAACGTTCCCTTAAGATATACGTTCGCCTGTATGACAGATTCAAGATTTCCTGTATCGTTGATTGCTTGAATAATTTGCCGTTGCATGATTAGCCTTTCAGATTTTCGGAATGTAATCGGGGGGATTTCATCCCTTTAACCTGTCTTGCCTTCTTGGCTATCTTTCCAGCTTCTTCCCTACCGACAAACTTCCCCGAGTCAGTAACAAATCCTTCTTTCCCCTTGCCGGGTATAAGAGCGTGCCTCTTCCCGGTCTTTACCTTACCTCCTGGAGTTTTGACAGCGGGGCTTTTGATCCTCACGATTTCACCACTTGAAGATTAGGGCTCTACGGAATAACGTGTAGAATTCATCATAAAGGAATATACTCATAAATCGGATTAACGTGTGGAACTGACATTATGATTGCTGCCCTTTTTGTAGAAACAGACGGCGCGTACTTCGGTATTCCTGGTGTGGAGCCGTGGGACGAAGCGAAAGACGCTAGGCGTTACACTGGTCCGCTGCCGGTGGTGGCGCACCCCCCTTGCCAGCGCTGGGGGAAGTTCTGGGCTGGACAGCCGCTCTGGATAGCGCGTACCGGAGAAAGGAAGAAGAAAGGTGATGACGGCGGCTGTTTCGCGTCTGCCTTGGCATCGGTACGCGAGTTTGGTGGTGTGCTTGAACATCCGTGGGGAAGTCATGCGTGGCCGCACTTCGGGCTGACTGTTCCTCCGCGCTCCGGGGGATGGGTTAAGGCCGACGAGCAAGGGGGCTGGACATGCTGCGTTGAGCAAGGTCGATATGGTCACTACGCCAGAAAACCGACGCTTCTTTATGTGGTTGGGGCAGACCTTCCTGAACTTCGATGGGGGAAAAGCGACCCTGTGTTTCCTCAATGGGCAATAGACAGATACGGGATTGAAAGATGCAAACGGGCTGGAGAATTGGCTTTCAAGGGCGGCGGTAAGGACAATTCCCATCGTATCGCTACGCCGCCGGAGTTCAAGGAGTTGTTGCTGTCGATAGCAGCAAGGGCGAAAGGCGGGAACTGACCGATGACCGACATCCTCGACCTTCCAGGCTGGACCGTGCTCTCCAAGTCTCAATCCGGCGGTGAATACCTGATTGAGGCCGAGTACACCGTCCAGCCCACGGCATGCCCCAAGTGCGGAGTTATCGACACCCCGTACAAGCATGGCGTCAAGCCCATCAAGTACCGCGACAGCCCCATCAGGGGCGATTCGGTGAACATTCTGGCTCAGGTCCAGCGGTACAGGTGCCAATCCTGCCTTGGGGTGTACGAGCCGTCCGAGCTTTATGTCACCCGCATGGGCGTTGTCCTTGAGGACGAACCCATGACAAACAGGACTTTGATGTGCGCCCACTGCAAAGAGCGTTTCCACACGGAAGGCGTTAAGCATGGTCACTCACCTTCCACACCTTAATCCGCAGAGCCAAGATTAGGAACTTCCTCTTCCAGAAGTTGCTTGAGCATATGTCGAATAGAGGGATTGGCAATCATCGCCTTTAACGTGGCTTGCATCTGCTCGGGGGTCTTCATGTCTTCATTGAGATTGGTTTGCTCAACTGCTGACAATGACGGGATGGTTTTGGAGAGATACAGTTCAGCAGCTTTGATCTCTGCCGGTTTCATCTCAACTTTACCTATGGCGGCATCGTGAACCCGGTTCATGATGTACGAAGCCCTTTGCTGTTCCTTGTGCTTCGGAGACAGCTTAATCCCCCTCTGATGGCCTCTAGGCCGCTTGGGTTTGGGTTCTTTAGGAGGTTGAGGAACGAGAGGCATTTACTTCTGTCCTTTGATCTTCGGCTTCTTACTTTCTGCCTTAGACTTGCTCATGGTCTTAATCTGAGACTTGGATTTATTCTCGGGCAGACTCTTCCCCTCAGAATACTTCTTAACCTCACCCTTGGCGTATTTGATAGGCATTATTTCTGTCCTTTCTTCAAACCCGTACCATTCAACTTAAGGGGACTCAGAACTCCACCAGGGGATTCATGTACACCTTCCATCTTGGGTTGGACAACATGATTCGACCAAGACGAGGAAAAAGGCGCAGAAGAAACCTTAACCGATTCTTTGTCTCGAAAATCACTACCAGCAGTTTTCAACGGTTTCTTGTTCACGGATCACCTCCTTTAAAGTTTCCTAATGCTTTCACATTTAACTCATTCGGTCAAGACCTTAGTACCCCAATAACGCAAGAATTTGTGCAGGGGTTTGGGTAACGCCAAGCGGAGGGTCTCCGGCAGTAAACAGCATCGTAGACCTGCCGTCTTCTGCCTGTTTGAAGTTAACGATTTGATCTGCGTTTACCCATACAGGCAAGTCTGTCGCATCGTCGGTCAACTGGATTACTGGTATCAGAGGTAGGTTAGGGTTAGCCATGATTGATCCTCAAGGTTGGGGGAAAAATTAGGGAAGGGGTATATGTTAACACTCAAGAATGCTTTTGGGGGTTCCCATAGTAAGTATTTACTAACAAAGGATGCTTATCCACAGGGCTATGATCTGTGGATAACTATACCACTCTCGATCACTCTCTGCCTATTATTTGCACTGGTCATTAGTAATCAATGAGTTACACTAAGATAGCATAATGGTCATTATGTTAAATTCCAGCATCCATGCGGGTTACAGAGCATGTGTGTAAGTCTGTGCATAACTTATCATGGTGTCACATGTGGATAAGTGAGAGTTATACACATTCGTCTAGCTTGTGGATATGTGGAGAAGTTAGTGAGTGAGTGCTTACGTACGAGAGTTCTGGAGGAATGAGGACGGACTCGACTAGCATCCACTCTCTTCCCTTCATTACCCATTCATCACTACTACTTATCCAATCTACTCGACCTATAAGTTTCGCTTATGCTTAGACTGTTGAGTCTAAATAGATATTGACGTTTGAGTAATGTACGAATTAAGGACGTAGGATCGTGGCGTCTCCCCTTAATACGATCCGGTCTAGGTTTAGGTCGTGTCAATCTTTTGTCGATTGAAATAGTGATGACTGACCTACAGTGCGATTATGTTTAGAGAGGGTCGGCTTAGTGCTGGCTGTGCCCTCTACCTGGCTTAAGAAGGTTTAAGCTTTGTTCAGGTCGCTAGTTTATTACTTCCGGCTTGCGAAGCCTCTCGGTGTGTTTTGGTGCGTTTGTGGGCCTATTGTAACTTACTCGTCCCACTCATTCGAGTCCCAATCGTGATCTTTCATTTCTGATTACCGCTTGATGTGCTATCCAACCTCCACGGCACTACCACCTCTATTTGCATGGATGCAGGACGAAGATTGAATAGCTGGTTAGATTATACCAAAAAAATCCCCGGCAAGCTGCACCGGGGCTAGTTCCGGAATTTCACCGGATCGGGGGAGAGAGACGGCTTACCCGTCAGCATCGGGACAGCGCCCGAGATGAGTCTTTAACCAGTCCTCAAGCTTGACCGCATCTTCTTGCAGCTTTGAAACCGCCCAAAGTGCGTATGTCCATTCTTTGTTCGTCAAATGCTCATTGATGCTTTTAACAACTCCGGGAAGTGATGCGGTTACTTCGCTGTAGTCTTCCATTATTTCTCCTTAGCTCTCTCGCCATCCTCAAATACTTCTGTTTTATCTCTTGCAGGTCTTGGATTGTGTATTTAGCTGGTTCGTGTGGGCCTTCTAGCCATTCTACGCGCTCAATTCCTATCCGATCAATTAGCCCTTTTCGGTATCCGATGAGATTCCCGTGGAGGTGCAGATTGTCCCGTATTGACTGAGCGTGTACATTATCTTCATTGAATCGTAATTCTGGTCTGATGCTTGTAGCGAGATAGTGGCCGGCTTGGAATAGTTCACTCCATGCAATGCCTGAAGATATGCAGGGCTTTCCTCTATCACGAATCCTGATGTAAGCGTTAAATGCCGATTGAGCCTCTCGCATCCAATCTCCACGGGATTTGGCCTTAATTTTTGCCTCACGATATTCCTTTTTGGTTTTCTTTTCAGATTGCTTTCGACCATATGCTATAGAGCATTCAAACGAGCAAACAACTTGTGTAGAGGTTCGGCGTGTAAATGGCTTCTTGCACTCTTTGCATTTAGGCAGACGCATTCCTTAACACCTTGGAGAATGGTTCACGGATGTATTCGTGAAAATATCTTGCCGCCAGTTCATTGCAATCAAGTTCCGCTCGGCTTTCGATACCACACACATCACGAAGCCATGCCGCGGCTTCTTGCTCAGAAGTAATGTTGTGTTTACTTGCCCATTCCCAAAACTCCGGCATCTTGCACCAGTTAGCAGCGAGCTTCGCAAGCGGCCCACCTTTAGGTTCTGCGTCCTTTATCATCTCTTTCCTTGCAGACTCACTAGACGCCTCTTGGGTCAATGCGGCTAGAGCCATAGGGGTATCGGGTGCGCCGAAAAGTTTAAACGCATCCTGGGACTTCCTAGGGTCTATGTCCACGGTTAAGCGCAAGGTTCCGTCTGCCATGGTGGTACAGCGCCGGCTTGTTGCTTCAATGATGCTCATTCTGTCTTTCCTTCTGGTTGTGGGGCGGGAGGAAGGGGCATCCAGTGGGTAATGCCGGAATACATGATCGTTAATTCATGGCTGTACCACCCAAGGTTGACCACAAATCTCATCACTATTGGGATGCATTTCCCGTGCATAGAGCAAAAAACCAAATAGAAACCGTCCGACTCAGGCAATCTTTCTTTTGATTTGACCCATCCGTCCGAAAGCTGCGCAATACGAGCTTGCAGTTTCTCAACTTTATGTTTCAGTCCGAATGCCGGTTCGCCTCCGATAGCATCGCCCTCGTTGTTAACACCAAGAACCTCACGGTTATAGCGATCCGCCCATTGAAGCTTAGACTGGCGTTCTTCTTCGCATAGTTTCAATGCTACAGCCAACTTGTTTTCTGCCTCAACAAGGCTATCGTGTAACCGCATGTTTCGTACAATCAAATCTGATTCGCATTGACTCATGTTTTTCTACTCCTCATCGGTAAGTGCAAAATGGTTTTCTCCGCAACAGGAGATAGCTCGGTTTTCTGGTCGTCTTGATCCGCAATATACGCAGGCTTCAATTTGGTCTTTCCCGCCTTCCTCCAGCCCCTTCTTCGCCTCGGCCAGTTCCTTGCGCAGCCGCTCGTTCTCCTGTTGTATGTGGGCGATGTCGGGATGGAGGGCATAGAGTTCTTGTGTAACTCCATACGGGCATCCCCTGCTCTTATAGTAGTCAACCCATTCATCCGCAACAGGCCATCCAGTTTGCCCAAGAGGCTGCCCGCCTTTTACAACCGGCTCCTGCTTCCTCGCCTGCTCAAGCTCTTGAAGGTAAATCCTTGCCTCCATGATGTCTACTCCATCATAGTCACCGCTTTTCAGCTTGGCGCACAACAATGCTATTGGTTGTTTGCTCATCTTCATAGTCCTCTAACGTTTCTTGGGTTTATGAATAGGCGCATAGCTTTTGCGGTATTCTGCGCACACTTTATCTCCGAGATATACCGTGAACTTAGCAAATCGCGCTTCTTTACCGTTGCGATTGAGTTCGCAGTACCCACCTCGCAACATGTCCATGCAAACTTGCATCAGTTCTTCGTGGATAATTGCGTAGATTTTTTGTTCTCTGAGCTTGCTATAATTTTTTCTGTCAGCCATCTTCATAGTCCTTTCATTTAAGTGCGGAGCGGAATAGCTCCGCTGATTTATCGGCTCTTACTCTGTTTCCCGGATGACGTTTGTAAATAAACTCTTCAAATGCCATTTTTTTGAAAAACGCCGGCTGGTTTCCGTATGCCGCAAGGTCAACATAAAAATCATGATGCTCGCTCCCCCAGCATTCAATATCTCGCATGACATAAGGAAGCAATTTTCGGTTACGCAGGAATTCAACCCGTTTCACCGTCTCGGTTAGCGGCATTGCAGGATTTACATACACATAGAATTTTGCGCCCCACGGCTTAATCCATTGCAGCAATTTAAGCTGTCTTTCTATAATGCGCCTATAGCCCCAATTATCGAACGCGAAAATATATTCGCCCATATAGTTTAGTTTAAATAAAGCAGCAGAATTTTCCTCGGTTATCAACCGTATATCCAATCCCTGATTAAACTGACACTTGATTTTCCTCTCCGCCAGCCATTCAAGAATTTCAACGTGGTTTGGAAGTTGAAGAAAATTGTTATCCATGAACTTCACTTTTTTGAACTTGCGGATTATGTTTTCCAAGTCTGCTTCTACTTGGTGAATTTTCCCCTCTTTTTGCGGGACTACGCACCAATGGCATTTGCGATCACACCCGCGACTAATGAACCCATAGGCCGTATCGTTGTCTGAATAAATTGAGTAATCCAACTCCTGTTCGTCTATCTCATCTGGCAACGTTGCGTCCAGACTAATACCTGTGCCACCGAATAAGCAAAGTCCTTTCTGGCTGTAAAGGTCGAAATCAACGCAATCCATTGTCCCTCCGAAAATAGCTGACAAATAAACTGCATCGTATCCAGCCGTCGAAATAGTTGTGCGCGTTCGCTTGTCCGGGTAATAGGATATTCCTAATCTTTTCAACTCCACTTCATCCCCCATTGATTTGTGGTATGAAGATATTTTCATCAGCGCAAGGTTCGGGATTGTTGAATCTACGTCGATCAATAGAATGCGCAAAGCCATTCTCTACCCCTCCGCTTTCTCTGCCAGACAAAGCAATACTGACGCAATATCTTGTCCGGAATATAACTGATAGTTCAACTCAAAATTATTTGCCGCCTCTTCCAGCACCTCTTTCCTGATCCTCTCCCGGTAGGCTTGTATGTCTGGAAAGGTGGCTGAGAGTGCGTTCTTTATCATGCAATCTTTGGCGTGCTTTACCCCCGACGAATCTGAGGCTTTATTGAATTCGCATTCCGGGCAAGTAAAGTAGATATTGCTAGATTCCTCGTAATGCATACCAACCACTTCCACTGCCTGTAATGCATCCGCCAGCATCGCCATCTTCCCGGCCTGATCTGCCTGAATATGCGCAGCGTATTCTTTGGCAAATGCCCATGAAGCATCAGCTACAGTCTCGAATACCCCATCATCAAGGTAGCGAGCAAGCAGCCCACCAAGGTGTTCCCTCGCCTTGCGCAAGCTATCTGGTTTCATGGTTTGCGCAACTGCATCTTGCTGCTCGGCCTGTGCTTGTTGGCGGACGTGGGTGAGTAGGGAATCCAGTTGTGCCGCAGTCATTTGAATAGGGCTAATAGCAAAATCATTTACATACGTTGCGCCATATTTGATCGCCAGTGCAATATCTTCTTCTTTGGTCATGGTCACTCTTTCCCAATATCAACGAATACTCTGCGGACGGCGCTGGCACGGAGATCAGCGCTCTTGTCGTTGTAGCTCTGGCTGCCGTAGTCGAAGTTCTGGAACCAGGCATAGTAAGAGTCGGCCGCGTGCTGCGTATTGCTCCAGTACGCGGCTTTCTGAAATTCCTCCGGCAGGTATTGGAACAGGAGGGCCTGCTCGGCCCGATCCGGCAGGTCGCCGCCGAGGGAGTTTGCCCCCAAGTATTCCTCCACCAGCGCCCGCGAAAAGAGCCAACTCATTCATTTACCCCTATTCCTATTTAATTTGATGTTCGTATGTTAAGCCCTTTCTGAACTAATTGCAAGAACTATTTACTCGAAAAAGTAGACTTGCTCAAAATCTCTTTCATTTTGGCTATTTTCTCTTTTGCTTCGTTCGTTGGCTTGTAAGCAAGAGCTAACTTTTTCTCCCCTGCCGCCTCAAGAAGTGGCACGGCATTCTCCGGCGGAAGTAAACTAATCGCGTGTTCCGGCTTCAATCTTCCAAGCCTGATTGCTTCTGCTAGGCATGCTTCCCTTGATTCTTTGTCTTGACCGAGTGAAGGTAACCATTTAACAAGCTCGCCAAGACGTTTTGCGGTATCTACAAGGCGCGTATAGGCATCTTTGAAGGCCATCCTAGCAGCTACTTGGTCGCCTTCGTCTAAGAGCGGTTGCGCAACTCTTAGAGCTTTTGCCATTTCCTCAGTCATTACTACGCTGGTGTATTCGTCTCTAGGGATCATCGCCCAGGCTTCCTCTACAGACGGACGGCCATCAGGAACGATCTTATCCAGAATGTCGAGAATATCGGCAGGACGCGGAGAAAATTTGCTGAGTCTGATGTGTTCGTCAAGTGCTGAACGAACATGCTCAATGTCGAATCTGTTTAGGGCAGACCACCACAGTCTAAGCGCATCAGGAGACAAAGGGGATTGATCGTAGGTTTCCCGAGTAACTTTCATGAGCGCGGCGAATTCAGTTTTTTGTCTATCCAACATGCTTAGATTCCCCCTCGATTATGTTATCCGTTCCCAAGAAGTCCCGAAGCTCTGCATCAAAATCTCTCCCGGATGATTTGTTAGATTTCAGCCAGTCTGCATTGAATCCTTGCCAGCTTCGCTTGCAGCAAATCTTTACGGCTTCGTCTACAGAAATTCCCGCCTTGCCAGCTTCTCTAATCAAATCATATAGTGCTGTCCGCGTCAGTGGAGCGCGCTTTGCTTTTCTGATTGTCAACCAGTCTTTGGCGTGTTGTTCTGCTACACCGAGTTCAAGCAAAAGTTTGAACGGCGATTTTGTTGCCGACTTGTCGGCAGAAGGCGAATCAGTAATCAGTGAATCAGTGTTAAGGGAATCAGGAATCACTGAATCAGGAATCAGAGAATCAGCAGGAGTCAAACCGTTTTTTAACGGTGCTATAACCGTTACTTGGCAACCTTCTGTATATTCTGGATATTCTGAATCCTTCTCTGTATGGTGAGGATTCTGATGTTCTTTGAACTTCACCACTTGAATTAGCTTCAATCCATTGACTTCATACCTATGGATTAACTTGAACGAAACAAGCACGGTTAGATAACCGTTAATGTCAAAATTATCACGGTACGGGAACAACTCTGCTTTAATGCGCAACGGACGATCTTCAAGAATCCCGGCCTTGTCTGCTAAAGTCCAAAGTCCGGCGAACAGGAGAGAAACGAACGGATCAGCAGTTCCTAGGTCTTCGTTCTTGAAAAATCCTGGCTTGATGTTTCTAGCTCGCGCCATATTTGCTTTCAATAAAAAAGCCCTGAGAGAGACTCCAACAGAAATTCTGTTTTGGCGGCGCATCAGGTGGATGCCGGAGTCTCTTTCAGGGCTTACCTTAATCATCCCGCCAAGGATGCAAAGTAATTGTATCATGCACGGTTAGCACATTCAAGGCCGGGCGTCCCTGTTTAACAATGCCTAGCGTGCGTAGTATCCGCTAGACTATCCCATGTGCAATAGGTGCATGGTGCCCCGAAACAGACTTGAACTGATAACCTTCGCCTTACAAGGGCGCTGCTCTACCATTGAGCTATCGGGGCGGATATCACTTGCTCTTACCCTTCCATTCTTCGTCTTTCTCTAGGGTTTTCTTGAAATACCATCCAGCCGCGTGATGGTAAATAACGATCCCTTCGGGATTCATAAAGCCAGGCGCTGCTTTGCTCCCGTTTTCTTTGAGATTATGCAGTGCATCCGCAATTGCAGACTGAACAAATAGTCCTTCATAAAGCACAGGGACAATTCCGCAGCACTCAGGGCGAGACTCTGACCATTTCTTAGTATTGAACAGAGAAAACTTCTTTTCTGTTTGTGAATAATTACGCTGGATTCCAGAGCCCCACCATTCTCCGAAATGTCTACCAACACCCAAAGTCATCAATTCGTCTTTATGATCGAATGCCCATTTCGCAAATCCGAAGTTGTCGTCTTCCGGCGTAATCCAGCGCGTGCGGGAGCCTACAAAAAACTCTCCATTTTCACCAATACAGATTTGCGCATTTGTGCCATCAATTTTTTCCGTAATGGTACATTCGCGTGATAACCGATAAATTTTCCCGAACGATTCAAATTCCATTTCGTCTCCTTTTAAGATGCTTTCACAAGATCAGGATTCTCTTCCTTAGCCTTTGTCAGAATTTGCCACATCCTAGCAGCCGTCATTCCTTTGTGCAATGCAAATTGCCTCCCGGATTTACCGAATTTCAGAAACTCCTCGTAAATCTGTTTCCGTCGAGCGATTCCATCTGCCTTACGTGTCTTTGCATCCATGTTAGTCCTTTAGTGGTTAATGGCAAGGACATAATACATTGTTTATCTGTTGTCGGCAAGTTCTTTTTACAAAGTGCTTGACATAGTATGTTGAGGTGAGGATAATGCAAAGTAGTTGTTAACCAAAGGAGAGAAGGAATGACCAAACTTAAACCGTTTTTATTGGTGGCGTTGCTGTTTTGCATCAATGCCAATGCTATCGAACAGGATAAACTGCTACATGCTGGTGGAAGTTATGCAGTGGCAATCACCACATCTTTCCTTGTGGAAGATTCCGACCACCCAGTTCTGTACAGCTTCGCGGCTGGTATGGTTCCGGGATTGGTGAAATATGCGCATGATCGGCAAGTCTCTGGATTCTATGCACGGGAAAAAAATCAAGACATGATTGCAAATGTCATTGGGGCTGCTTCGGGAGCATGGATTGGGCACGGTCTGTTTGTATATGCGTCAAAAAAGCAGGCCGGTATTGGTGTCACTGTAGGATTTTGAGGGAGATGGAAATGGATAAAGTAAACCTGTTCGAGCAACAAGCGCGTATGGATGCCTCAACATCGAAAGCGATAAATGAGATGTTTGAGAGAATCAAGAGCCAGCAGAAAAGGAATAAGCTGTTCGGCTTCAAGGATTCCACATTTGAATGCCAGTGTGAAAATTCGGGTGAGTGTGATTCATGCGTAGCAAGTCGCTCTGACGAGCATTTTGATCGTAAACGTGATGGAGAGATGAAATGACAACTAAAGGAGAGAATATGATTAAGGCTTACAAGGGGTTTGACAAGAACCTGCAATGCCGTTGTTTCCAATTCGAGATTGGCGGCGAATACACACATGATGGGGAGGTTGAAGCTTGTGCAAGCGGGTTCCATTCGTGCGAATACCCGCTTGACGTGTTCGGATACTATGCGCCAGCCGAGAGTCGATTCTGCGAGGTCAAGGCGTCGGGCGAAATGTCACGCCACGAATACGACAGCAAGGTGGCATCGCAACACCTGAAAGTGGTTGCGGAAATCGGGCTGGCTGGTTTGATTAAAGCCGCGATTGATTACACGTTTTCGCGCACCACGAAAGACAATGGTTCTAGCAGCACTGGGAATCGAGGCGCGGCAAGCAGCACTGGGTATCGAGGCGCGGCAAGCAGCACTGGGGATTATGGCGCGGCAAGCAGCACTGGGAATCAAGGCGCGGCAAGCAGCACTGGGGATTATGGCGCGGCAAGCAGCACTGGGGATTATGGCGCGGCAAGCAGCACTGGGTATCGAGGCGCGGCAAGCAGCACTGGGAATCGAGGCGCGGCAAGCAGCACTGGGTATCGAGGCGCGGCAAGCAGCACTGGGAATCAAGGCGCGGCAAGCAGCACTGGGGATTATGGCGCGGCAAGCAGCACTGGGGATTATGGCGCGGCAAGCAGCACTGGGAATCGAGGCGCGGCAAGCAGCACTGGGGATTATGGCGCGGCAAGCAGCACTGGGTATCGAGGCGCGGCAAGCAGCACTGGGGATTATGGCGCGGCGTCCAGCACCGGATACCAAGGCGCGGCGTCCAGCACCGGAAACTGTGGCGCGGCGTCCAGCACCGGAAACTATGGCGCGGCGTCCAGCACCGGAAACTATGGCGCGGCGTCCAGCACCGGAAACTGTGGCGCGGCGTCCAGCACCGGAAACTATGGCGCGGCGTCCAGCACCGGAAACTGTGGCGCGGCGTCCAGCACCGGAAACTATGGCGCGGCGTCCAGCACCGGAAAGCATTCTGTCGCCCTAGCGTGCGGCTATGAAGGCCGCGCAATGGCCGGAGAAACAGGAGCTATTATACTGGTGCATCGCAATGACAACGGCGAAATCGTCCATATCCGCGCAAGCAAGGTAGGCGAGAACGGTATCAAGCCTAATGTGTGGTACGTTTTGGATGCTGATGGTAACTTTCAGGAGGTTCAATAATGACCAAGAAGCTAAAGCTGTCTCAGTGGCACGATGGGAATGTTAAGCCAGTGCATGTTGGAATATATGAACGCCAATATCATTATAATACTATGCTTAATTACTGGAATGGTGAGTCGTGGAGATGGCCCGCTGATGGATATTTGATGGCGTGGACACTGCGTCATGAGTTAAGCTCATCTCAAACTTTGCCATGGAGAGGGATCGTAAAATGACGAAACGCAATCCTGATTTTCTAATCCGAATCGCCCGCACCATTGGGAAATATCGCTATTACCGAACTCTGTTTGGCCGGATCGCATCTATTTCGATGGCGTGGAGAATGGCAAAATGAGTGGTGCAGATTGGTGGCAACAGCAGCATCTTGAAGAACAGGAATTTTTTGAACTTACGAATAAAGGAACAGATTATGAGCATAGCAACAATCATCTTAGGGCAAAGCGGAACAGGCAAATCATCCAGTCTTCGCAACCTCGATCCGGCCAATACGCTGCTAATCCAAGCAATCAGAAAACCACTCCCTTTTAAGGCTGACGGCTGGAAGATTGCCACTAAAGAAGGTGGAAATATCTTCGTAGCTGACAAATCTCCCGCGATCATTCACGCAATGACCAAAACTCAGCGTGATATAATCGTGATTGATGATTTTCAGTACACTATGGCAAACGAATTTATGCGCCGGGTGACTGACCAAGAGCAAGGGAATTCGGCTTTCCAGAAGTACAACGAAATTGCCAAGGCCGCATGGGACATTCTCAATTGCGCATCAAATCTTCCCGACCACAAGCGCGTATATCTACTATCGCATACACAGACTGACGATAGCGGGAACGTGAAGATCAAGACCATCGGAAAGCTGTTGGATGAGAAGATCACCATTGAAGGTATGGTAAGCATAGTCCTACGTACAAACGTGGTCAACGGCAATTACCTTTTCTCCACCCGCAACAATGGAAACGATACAACTAAGTCGCCAATCGGTCTCTTTGAAGATGAACTCATAGAGAACGATTTGGCACTCGTTGACGCAGCAATTTACAAATACTACGACCTTAAGGAGCAAGCATGAGCTACAACCTCGACACACAAGCAGCAGCAAAAGCAGACAACATTTTTTCCAAGATTGAACAAAAGGGTAAATATCTAGGGACGATTACCCGCGCCGAGCAAACAATCAGTGATAAAGGAACAAAGGGAATTGATTTCTCTTTCAAATCCAACACCGGAGAAACAGCAGATTATCTAACGCTCTGGACGCACAAAGAGGATGGAACCGCCCTGCCTGGATATAACGCTCTCATGGCAATCATGACATGCCTCAGGCTTCGTTCTATCAGCCCAAGCGACGGCGAAATTGAGAAGTGGGACAATGACCAGCAGAAGCGCGTCAAAACAAGCGCAACGCTGTTTAAAGACCTGATGAACAAGCCAATCGGTTTCATTCTTTACATGGAAGAATATCCCAAGAAGGCTGGCGGAACAGGATGGAAACCCGTTATTTATTCTGTATTTGATGAACATGGATTTACCGCGAGCGAGATACTTTCCAAGGCCGTCAAAGCTGAAACGCTCGACAAGATGCTTACGGTGCTGAAAGATAAGCCAATGCGCAAATCCGAACATGCGGCCCACGCAGAAGAACAGCGTCCGGCAAATAATCCTTTCGACGATGACATTCCGTTCTGATACAACCACTTGCGATTTTCTTAACTTTTTCACGAAAACCGCTTGACATGCTCCATTCTCTCCTGTAAAGTTCTATCCATCATCAACGCAGCGCTAACTACAGGAGAGAATGAACATGGTAACGCGTTTTGTTAAATTGGCTGGGAAGGTATATCAACTCACATTCGACGATGAAGCTGTTCTCGATACTGTTTTCCAGATTTCGAGAGATAGTGCACCAAAGCAGTTGAATAGTAAAAATACCGCAGTTCAAAAATTCGTGCGCGCTCAAGTTCAACTATTTAATGGGTTCTGCATGAATGTTGATTCTAAACTTCACATCCTAAGCAGGAGTGATGTTGCCGGATACAACGTGGTTTCTTAAGGAGAGAATGAACATGACGGACAGACATACACCGGGGCCGTGGATACCTGATCTTGGTGAAGTTTACCGAGTCCGCTCACAGCAAGACGGAGGACAGATCGCAATCATGATGAACCTAAAAGGTGCTGGCCTAAGGGCTGGGGATGAGGTCGCTGCCAACGCTCGCCTTATCGCCGCCGCTCCTGATCTTCTAGAGGCGCTCGGAAATTGCGTGTCATTGCTGTCTGCATATACCAATGATGATGCGGTTGGAATTGTAATTCTAGAACAGGCCCGTTCCGCAATCGCTAAAGCAAAGGGAGAATGAACATGAAAACCTTTTTCATTGCCTGTGCACTATTTTGCCTCATGCTTGCAGTAACTCTAATAGATGATGTTCGTGACGGTTCATATGCAGCTATTATGGTTTTTGCATGGTTAAACATCGCAACCGGAGTATGTATTGCGTTTTTTTATGCAACACTGATGTCGGAGAGATCATGATAATCCCTCACCTCTCCATGACAGTTCTACAAGCTCACCAGCTTGCTAAACAACATGGAATGTTCCTGATAAGGAATAAACAGGGAGAGTTTCGTATCTCTCCGGTAATTCCAGAAGGATGGGTGAGGGATGGTGCGTGGATTAAACAAGGAAAGGACATGAAATGAGCATAACTCTTCAAGATTACTGCGACATATTGGGAATTGAACTCAACATCACATACTACCCAAATCAACAGGGAAGATGGTGCGCTTCTTTTGGAAGCAAGTGCGAATTTAAAGAAAACGAACACTCCAAGGTTCTGTCTTCAACGCATGGAAATGCAACCACTCCAGATATGGCTATTGCCACTTTGTTAGATAAGATACGCGGTAAATGGCTCGTCATAAATGCCACGAATCCAGAAAAACGGCGCGAGTATCAAGTACCACATAATCTAGTACCATAAGGCACAAAATCTTTAACCACAAAAGGAGCAACAAAGTGAACATTGAGGACTTGACGTTGAAGCAAATCCGCGAAATTTCCGCTTTGGTTGGCGGACAGAAGATGCACACAGATTCACCGTATATAACGGCACTGATCGGGAAGAATGTCATTGTGCGCACAGTGACAATGATCTATACCGGCAAGCTGTTGGAAGTAACTCCTACCGACTTCGTGCTTGTTGATTGCTCATGGATTCCAGAAACAGACCGTTTTGCGCAGTTTGTTGCAAACGGTTCTGTGCGTGAATGCGAGCCTTACCCGGAAGGACTCCCTGTCGCAATCAGCAGGGGTGCATATCTTGATATGTGCGAACTGAAAAAAGACCTGCCACGGAGACAGAAGTAATGAACGCCGCATTATTGCATGAACAATGGTCGTGGTCGGGGTCGCGGTCGCGGTCGGGGTCGGGGTCGTGGTCATAATGCGTTTTTTTGTCCTTTCCCTAATCCTTTATTCACATACCATAGCTGCTGGTTATGCAGAGCAAATCATCGCAAAGCATCACTACTTCATGTCCGGCAAGGTTTGCAGCAACCAGGAAGACGTGAATGATTACGGAAATGGGGATTGGGTAAGGTGCATATTGCACGAACGGGAAGACTTAAACGTCAAGTGGCGCTCGTGGCGTCCGGCTGGGTTAGAGATAGGAGAATAGAACATGAAATTTGAACCGCAATGCAAGAAACGGAGCGACCTGTATAGGGAATGGGCGATGGTGTTGGATATGTGCGAGGCTGCTGGAATATCTACATATGGCACATGGAAATTTGATGGAATTGTGCAAGCAAATAAACCAATCCTTAGCCTCGCCAAGCTAGAAGAATACGAATTCGCCATTGCCATCGTAGAGGGTAAGCCGGTGTTTCGTGGCGATAAGGTGTATGATACTACTACCGG
>Ga0316628_100000180_pt1 | contig 39756 bp, 39 predicted proteins | sample OWC_Aug_M2_C1_D5_FD_207648 | JGI IMG/M metagenome (GOLD analysis project Ga0316628, IMG submission 207648) | Wetland soil microbial communities from Old Woman Creek delta, Ohio, United States - OWC_Aug_M2_C1_D5_C | ecosystem: Environmental > Terrestrial > Soil > Wetlands | place: USA: Ohio...
TTTGGTGACGGCAATACCTTAAGGTCCATGATCTTATAAAAGGGAGCTACGGAATTATGGAAACCGGCGAAAATCAGTTTCGTTGGATCCAGACCATTGTGCCGGGCAATCAGCTTTAAACTTTCTATCTCTTCTTCTCTGGAGGCCCCAAGGATGAGCACGTTAATATCTCCGCCGACATCAGCGACCGCTTTAAACAGGACTTCGTGACGTTTAAGAGACGGTTTATCTCCTCTCGGGGTTCCGTGCAATCCCGTACGCGCAACGATCCCGATGGTGAACGTCCCGGGTACGGAGTACTTCTCCCTGAGTTCCTCCACTTTGTCCAAAGAGACCTCTTCGAATTTCTTCGAATCAATACCGCCGTAGACCGTGACAACTTTCTCCGGCCATATACCGCCGTGCAGGAGGCTTTGGCGGACGACATCGCTCACTGCGATATTCATGTCGAGTACCAGGTTATAGAAAAAAGCTCCGATATGAGGTGTCGTTCCCGAAATACAATGTCTCGTAAAGACCGCCTTTGACTTCAGGCAAAGGAGCCGGGCGGCAACGAGCAGATGTCTTCCATGCGAATCGTGGACGTTTACGATATCCACCTTTTCGGCTCTGCAGAACCGCAGAAACGGAAAAAGAGGGGACATGTCCATATTCCCTGAATAATCGAGGGTGTAAGTCTCGAGCCCGGCGGCAAGAACCTCTTCCATTAAATAGTAAATGGACGGACTCCCCCAGATCACCCTGTGACCGTGATGTTTCAGCCCCTTGGAGAGGTCCAGCGCAAGCCTGTCCGCGCCGCCCCTCCCGTCACCGGAAACAAGATTCATTACGGTTAGCGGTCTGACGCCCATAAGATCATCGATCTCCTTTTATGTTGTAAAACAGTCGCATGCAGTATCTCCGGGTCTTACGCTAAAACGGGGCCTTTGCGTCCTGGAGCCAATCGGTCTGCGCAGGGGCGCACAGGGGCCGATCAAGGTCGAAACCCGATATCCCTTCGGTGAGTTCGCCCCGGCAGACTTTTCTCCATGTGCAGAGCCTTTTCCCGTAAAGCGACAGAGCAGCGGTTAGCGGCTGCTCGCGGCAGGCCCCTTTCAGCGGAATGAGGGCAACAGAAGGTCTGCCCAGGACATTTGCGGCCCAGTGCGAAAAGTTCGAAACGGGGGTGGCAAGGATGACGGAACAGCAGGCAAGGGCGAAAAGATCTGCGACCGGGTGTACTTCGGACCAGTGCCCCACCCCCTTCCAATCATATGGACTCCGGATGTCCATTGTCATGATGTCAAAGTTCCTCCGAAGACCGCTGTAAGAGGAAGGGTCTCCGTTTGCCGACATGAAAAACTTTAGATCTTTATGATGTTTCAGAAGAGCTCCCATCACTTTTTCGTACCACCAGAGGGGGACCGCGGGATACATGGTTGAAGCCGGATCAAAATGATTCTCCCCCTCCAGCGCAAAATCGCCCCTGCGGACATGCAGGCCCACCACCGGGAAACCGCTGATCAAATCGAAGGTCTTTATGATTTGATCGACCAAGCCGCTCCTGATCTTGACCTTTTTTGCCACTTCCAGGTAGATGGGGTCGAGAACACCTGGAGGCCCGTCCTCCGATCGGCAAATGATCTTTTTATTCTTAAGGGTCTGAAAGGTCTGCTCATCGCATTGACGCAGACGGATGGCCCCAATCTTGGCGAGAACCCCTACCTTGCCGACAGTCGTCTCTTCCACACTTAAGGCATCAAGCTCTGGCCAATCAAGAACAATCTCATGCCCGTATGCCTTATGGATAGCAAAGGCCAGGACCAGGGTCTCTAAGTGAGCGGTAATGCCGTTATAATCATCGATATATACTCTTGGTTTGATGAAGGGTGACAAGCCGAGCGCCAGAATATTATCGAAAAACTTCTTGAAAGCCATCATCAAAATGTTATCACAATAAGAGATGTTGCATCAAACGCGCGGCAGCCGAATTGGTGATAAACCAGGAGCAAGGTTTTCCCCCGAGAGGCGTCTATCTCCCATAGACAGCTTCCCATATACGGCAGTATTCCTTCATTGAATGCCTCATGAAGCCTTCTGCATGTCTCCCCGCGCCGGAGGTGACCCCGCGATAACGGTTCAGCGAGAGGGCCGCATCGCTCCAGTTATTTGATGAAAGCTGGCTTTTGTACATTGAAAGCGCCTTCCTCTTGTCTTCAACGACGTCTGTGATATCCATGATGAGATTGGGGACCAGCGTGGTCCACACCTCGTATGCGCATACGGTCAACCCATAGCGGTATTTCTTGTGAAGCTCCGCCAGGAGATGGTTTACCGAGAGGTGGTCGTTATGGCGGTCGAAGGGGGAGGGGAGGTACACAATATCAGGGCGAAAATCCTCTATGATAGAGGAAAGTCTGCCGGAGAGATCGCGATATTCCAGCAGCTTCTTCGATTCATAACCGAGGAATTCGAGATCGCTGATCCCGATGATCTTAGCCGCTTCTCCGGCCTCCTTTATCCGCTCGGGCGTGCAGTCTGCGAAGTAGACGACTTTGACGTTATCGCCGGACAGGACATGTTTCCTCAGGGTCCCGCCCGCCCCTATGACGTCGTCGTCGATATGAGGAGAGAGCACGAGAGCACGCCCTCTTTCGGGTATGTCCCTCGTGACCGGAGACGCCTTAAGGTAGGGAGCAAGCGTCTCATAGAGACGCCCCACATGTTTCCATTTTATCCTTGCAGGAAGTTTCACCGTGCCCCCCACAGTTTCTCCAAAACCTCTTCAAACCGGTCTCCGAGCGTACTGTCGGAGAACTGCGACTCGACGGTCAGTCTGCCGCAGGCCGCGATCCGCGCGGAGAAGTCCCGGTCGGTCAGATATTTCCTTATCGCGGCGGACAGGGCCTTCGCATCACCGGGAGGAACGAGCAGACCGTTCTTGCCGTCCGAGATGAGTTCCGGGATCCCTCCGACCTCTGTGCCGATGACCGGCTTCCCCATAGCCATCGCCTCGATGATCACCATGCCGAAGGCCTCGTCGCAGGTTGAGGGCAGGACAAAGACGTCCATCGCGGCATAGAGCCGCTCGACGTCTCTCCTTATACCGGTGAAGATGGCCCTGTCTCGTATGCCCAGCTTCTCCGCCCCGTTTACGAGTCCTTCTTTCTCCGGGCCGTCTCCGACAAATATTAGTTTTATCGGTCTTCCCTCTGAGGCAATTGCGGCCGCCGCCTCGAGCAATTCGTATACGCCTTTGCCCTTGTTCAGTTTCCCGATAGTTCCGACGAGCAGATCATTGCCGACGACGCCGAGTTCTTTCCGTATCCGCTCCCGATCTATGCGCGAGGGATCGAATTTGGCGAGGGATATGCTGTTGGGGACCAGCGCAATTTTGTCTCTCCTTATCCCGCTTCCTAGAAGGGCGTTCCTGACTGCGCCGCTGACCGCGACGATGCGCCCGACGTGATTGTTCACGAGCCAGCGGGTGGTTCTCCTGATCCGGTCGGTCTGGTGCCTGATGAAGACTATTTTCTTGCCGAGGAGCTTTGCAGCCAGCGCCGCCGGCCAGTACTCCTTCCCTAAATTCGCCAATATTATGTCAATCTTCTCTTTTGACGCCAGCCTTATTATCTTCAGTATAGAAATCAGGTCGCACGCATTCAAGACTTTTATATTTCTAATGGGCAATCCGCTTTCCGCCGCATTCTGATGAACATGTCCCCCGTCCGAGCATGCGATGATTGTCCGATGACCTCTCTTGAGCAACGCAAGAGAAAGAGTGATAGAGTGCGATTCGATCCCCCCCCATCCCCTGCCGGCATTTAATATCAGTATATTCATTTAAACGCTCTTCTTCCAGTCTTCATAAGGCGAGTGGAGCCTGCAAAGGAACAAGAATGGATTGGTATGCGTCCTGATAAACGAACGCCTGACCTCGAAGATGTTGTCTCCTTCGTGAACAAGCCCCCTCTTTGTCGTCACGGCCAGTTTGTATCCGGCATGGTTCACTGCATCTATTGTTTCGGAATCGTAGTCACCGTAGGGGTAGCAAAATAAATCGACCGGAAGCTGCAGTTGCTCTTCAAGCTGCAACTTTGAATTGTATATCTCGTCTCTGACCGCGTCCGGTGAAAGTCTGCTCAGAAACGGATGTGTCCTCGTATGTGCGCCGAACGTCACGCCTTCCTGTTTGAGCCGATGGATCGTTTCCCAGCCCATGAGACTCTTGCGGACGTCCACGTCTTTGTAATCCCAGGCATTCTCTTTGCCGACAAGGTCGGTGACGATGAAAACCGTTGATGGGAATTTGTACACACTGAGTATAGGATAGGCATTCTCATAGAAATCCTGATATCCGTCATCAAAGGTCAGGGCCGCAATTTTTTTATGGATGGATCTTCCGTTAATAAAATCTGCGATATCATTTAAGGGGACCACCCTGAATCCAGCGGCCTTCAGATACCACATCTGAAAACGGAACATCCTGGGCGAGACATACGACCCGACGGGGTCTTTTCCCGAAGGGGGATCCGCGATGTTATGGTACATGAGGACTATTGCGCTGTTCATTTTGCCCTGTTTCTCTGCTGCAGCTCGAGGAGCTTTGCGTACTTGAAAAATGATCCCCCCGCCTTTGTAAGTGCGGTCACCAGGCCGTCCAGGCCGTCCAGAAACCCTTTCTCTATAACGAAGATCTTGAAGAACATCCCTCCGCCGTGAAGGACCGGGGACAGGGCATTGGCGCGTTTTCCGGATGCATAAAGTTCCCTTGCGATGACAGAGGAATATTCATCGAGAGTTTTGAGCATGTCGGAATAATCGGAGAACGCGAAGTGCTCGATGCAGGCGTCCAGATCCGCTATGGGCCCGTCGGTCACCCATCTCTCATGGATTGCGGACCGGAAGGAGCCCTTCACTCTGTTCACAAGTCTTATCTGCCTGTCGGGCCAGTACCCGGAATGTTTCAGCCATCGGCCGTGCAGATAGTTTTTCCTTTTGAAGGTATATGCGTCCGCAGCGGGATTTTCGACAGCCTTCCCGATGAGGTCCCATGTCGCCGCCGGCACCCTTTCGTCCGCATCCAGGAGCAGGACCCACTCGTTTCTGCATTTTTCGACCGCGCTGTTTTTTTGCGGACCATAGCCTTTCCAGTCTTCGATGAAGACGCGGCACCCGAACTCCCTGGCGATCTCTACCGTCCTGTCTGTGCTCCCGGAGTCGACGACGATGATCTCGTCAGCGAAGGAGATGCTTTTAAGGCAGTCTGGAAGCCGTTCCTCCTCGTTCTTGGTGATCACTGCGGCCGAAAGACCGGTCTTCTTTGTCATCGTGCACCCCGGCAGACCGCGGGGGAGGAATCGGGATTCGGGGCATCTGCGCCGTCCGCGACAAAAAAGGAGAGAGAGAGCACGTAAGAAATAAGAAGGGCTATAAGCAATGTCCCGAAATTATTTTCGAAGAACCCCCCTATAAAAAAGTTCACGATCGCAAAGGCTGTGCCGAGCGTGATTGCTTTGATAAATCCGGAGTCATCCGGGGATGTTGATGCACGGAAGAGAAAAACCGCAACGGAGAGCCAAAATGCGAGGAAAAGCGAAAGACCCACGAGGCCGGTCTCGGCAGCCACATGGAGATACACATTGTGTGCGTGGTGGAAGGCTGCATCCGAGAACTTCCATTCGGAAGCATATTTAACGGAGTATCCGGATATCTTTTCTCCCCATTGACGGTAGCCTATTCCGGCCACAGGATTTGCCTCGATCATGTCTCTCGCAACTCTCCATAGGTAAAGGCGCTCCAGGTTGCTGACATTATGCTTCAAGTCGACTATGCTCGATATCCTGTCTTTTACCGGAGGAAGGCCCGCTATGGATGCAGCGATGATCAACGCAATCAGCGACGTGCCGACTACGGCCGCCTTCAGGTTCTTCTTGAAGAAAAGAAAGGGGAGTGTCATACAGAGGGACACTAAATAGGTTCTCGAAAGGCTTAAAAGCGAGCCTAAAAATAGCAGCAGCAGCAATATCCCCAGGAACAGTCTCAGCCTCGTTGAGGTCCTCCAGAAGAGGAGGAGGCACGCCGACATGAGTACCAGCGTGCTGAAAAAGCCGCCTGCAGGGATATGGTGGGAGAAGAAGCCGATAAGCTTTCCGTCCGAGAAGGGTTGAACGCGGAAAGGATAGACAACACCCGTCGCCCCCTGATATGCGCCGAGCAGAACAATCAGGGCAGAAGTTGCGGCCACTACTAAAAAAGAAGCCGCGGCTGTCCTCTTCTTCCATTCGATGTCAAGAGGAAGTCCCGCCAGGAGAAATGCCGGCAACAAATAAAGCGCCCTCGTGAAAGGCGTCGCGGTGATGCTGCCCCCGTTTGCCAGGACCGACACGCATTCCCACAAGAGGACGGCGGTCCAGAGGCCCGCAAGGAGTTTCAGGCCGCGTGGGAAGTGAAAACCCTCAGCTGAACGCAGACGGATAAGCAGTGCAAATAGTGCCGACGCAAAAAGAGGGAAATATGTTGCGCTTTTTGAGATGGGGCTGACAAAGGCGAAAAGTAGGAGCGACACCGCCAGTGCGTATTTCAGAAGAAGATCTCTCTGACCCGATGGGCGGTTATCCATTGTCCCGATCGTTAGGCGAGGTTCTTTTTACGAGACCGTTCTTGCAGAAATATTCATCCGACGCAATAGCGGCAGTAAGGAGCAGATTGTTGTAGTGCGCTGCGATCTTGTTCGATGGATGCCACAGATGGAAGCAGACAGCCATGAAAGGATGGACTTTTTTAAAGAGGCCGTATTTGAAAAACCTGCAGGCGAGTTCCGAATCCTCATTCCCCCATCCCTCGAAATCTTCGTTGAATCCGTTTACGGCGATAATGTCCTTCCTGAAGAAACTCATGTTGCATGATTTTATGCCCTTCAGTTTCCTGTTCTTGAAGCCCGGATAGTAGGTGAGACGCAATAGGTGATGGGCATTAGTAATCTTGCCCAACAATGCCATAAACATCAAGGTAGGCCAGGAATCAGCGATCCTATAGTCAAAAGCGGCCACCGCGTTTTTATTGACCAGTATCCTTTTGCCCTGGATAAAACATCCCTCCTCCGACATACGTTCATGGTCTGCAACAAAGTGGCGGTTCATCACACAGTCACCGTCAAGAAGTACGATGTAGTCCCCGGAGGATATTGAGATCGCCTTGTTGCGTATCATTGCAGCCCTGAACCCCCTGTCCTCCTGGCGCACATGAATCACGGGGAACGGAGCATATTCGGCAAAATGTTTTACAGCTTCGGCGGTTTTTTCATCTGAACCGTCGTCTGCGATGATGACCTCGTCGGGGGGGCGCGTCTGGTGGGAAGCACCTTCAGCCGCCTTCTTCAGTCCCAACGGGTTATTGTATGTCGTGATTACAAGAGATAACTTCACTCTACGCACCAACCGTACTTCGAGCTGCGGCACACGAGGTGTCGGCCAAAATACAAAAAAACATCCTATATTTTACCGGAAAAACATATGACAAAACCAGGTAGCAGGTCAGTTTTCAAACTGTCCTACTACCAAAACCCGCGAATCCCCGCCCTTCAAACGGTCCCCTGGACATCGTGGCCGCTGAATTGAAGTTCGTAAAGTTTTTTGTAAAGTCCGCCGCTTTCGTAAAGCTCGTGGTGAGTGCCCGATTCAATTATCCTGCCCTTATCAAGCACGATGATTCTGTCCGCCCTTTTAATCGTAGAAAGTCTATGGGCGATCACAAACGTGGTCCTGTTTTTCATTAGGTTTTCAAGCGCCCCCTGAACCATCATCTCCGATGCGGTGTCGAGAGAGGACGTGGCTTCGTCGAGTATAAGAATGGGAGGGTTTTTCAGTATGGCCCTGGCTATCGAAAGCCGCTGCTTTTGCCCGCCGGACAGCCTCGCCCCGCGCTCGCCGATTATTGTGTCATAACCCTGGTGGAGTTCAGTGATGAAATCGTGGGCATAGGCAGCCTTCGCTGCGACGATGATTTCTTCCTGCCGGGCCCCGGGTTTCCCGTAAGAGATGTTTGAGGCGACAGTGTCGTTGAAGAGGATCACATCCTGACTGACTATACCGAACTGCCCCCTCAGTGAAGCGAAGGTCGCCCTCGAGATGTCAATACCGTCGATGGATACTACGCCTTCTGTCGGGGCATGGAACCTCGGGAGGAGGTTCGCAAGGGTGGTCTTACCGCCCCCACTCTTTCCAACAATAGCGATTATCTCGCCTTTCCTGATCGTCAGGTTTACGTTGTCCAGGGCCTTCTGCTTCGCGTACGGATAGGTGAAAGAGACCCCCTTTAATTCAATATATTCGCTGATGGGCTTAAATTCTTCGGCCCCACCCGTTTCTACCGGCTCGGAGAGGAGTGTGTATACCCTGTCCATGGGCGGGCGCGCCTGCTGGATGCCGATATTTATCCTTGCGAGCCTCTTCGCCGGAGTGTATACCAGGAATATGGCGGTCAAAAAGGAGGTGAAATCGCCGACGGTCATCGCATTGCTGAAGATGAGTCTTGCGCCGTACCATATCACAAATGCTATCCCGAGGCCGCCGACGGCCTCCATAATGAGCGTAGAAGACTCGGAGACCCTTGTGGCCCGCATGTTTTCGCGATAGTATTCTCTTGTAATGTCCTTGAACCGGGCGGCCTCGTCCGCCTGTCTGCAGAAGGCCTTTATGATCTTGATGCCGGCGAAACTCTCGCTCAGAAATTCCGTTATCAGCGATATCTTCTCTTGCGCCCTCCTGCTTATCTGTCTCATCCTTTTGCCGAGTTTTCCGACTCCGTAGAGGGCCATCGGCAGAACGGTGATCGAAATCAGCGTGAGGTCCCATCTGCGCCAGAGGGCGACGAATACCAGTGCGACCGCGGTCGCACTTTCCCTGAACAGGTCCTTAATGGTCAAGGAGACTAGGTCCTGGAGTACAGCGGTATCGTTTATCACCTTGGATATGAGCTCGCCGCTGGAATTTTTTCCGAAATACCCCATCGGCAGTTGTACGATGTGGCTGTAAAGTCTGTTTCTGAGCTGCATCACCATCTTCTGGCTGGCGGACCTCATCAGATATTCCTGGACGTATGTGAAGATGCCCTTACCCAGGAAAATAAAGAAGATGGCCAGGGGGAGAAGGAAAAGCAGTGTCGCATCTTTTTTGATGAGCACGTCATCCATGGCAGGCTTGGCAAGCCAGGCGATGGCCGCATTCAGTCCCGAGACCAGAAGACCCGCAAGCACGGCTAGTGCCACCCTCCTCCAGTAGGGCCTGACGAGCTGAAATATCCGTCTGTAATCTTCCAAAAGGACTATCTCCTGACGGTAATGGGATTCATAAGACTAGGGCGCCATCCGACGAAAACATTATAATGCAATGGAGTACTTAATAGAAAGCCCCACCGGGAGCAGATTTTTTGGTTCTGCGCGCCCGAATGTCCGGCAGAGGCGGTTATTATTTTTTATCGCTGGCCGAATAATACTCGGCCACCTGGAGGGCATCCCATGGCCTGCAATCTTCCTTTGAGAATCCGAGAGCCGCGGCGCTTTCGTAAATGGCCTCTACGTCCGGTCCTTCTATTTCGAGGAACTCCGGGATGAAGCCGAATTCGCCGGTGTATCTGTCGAATTCGAAATGGAAGCCCGGGAGCTCATAAGTGGTCCTGTGTTTTTTCATCTCCAGCCATGGAGAGAAGCCCACGGATTTCAGGATCGACCTCATCGCATCGAAGTCCAAAACCGTAACTTCGGTCTCTTCCCTGACTTTTGCGGCGCTGTTGTCAATGTGTGCCTTGAAGGTCAGCACCGATATCCTGCCCTCCCTTCTCAGCCTGAAAGTGCCCCTCTGCCGCCTTATAAAACAGTCGGCGTTGTCGTAGTAGAGCGCATGGATTTCGTCGTCAAAGATCTTTTTCGCTCCCAATGAACTCAGTTTTTTTTCGAGCTTCTTCCTGTCTATCTCGAGGATTTTAATTTCCGTTTCGTACATGAGTCCCCCTTAAGGTTGAGACGCGCCATGGAGTACATTATAGCCTATTACCCGGCAGCGGAGAAATTATCGCCGGCAGGGCCTTATATCTGGGGTTTCCGGCAAAGGTAAAAATTCCGCTTTAGGCTTGTCCGTGTCTTTTTTTTTCCGTTTTTTGGGGCTTGACAAATAAATTAGTTCTTGATAGTGTTATCACAGAACTTTTTCCAACAATATATACAATAGAAAGGGGGGAAAATCATGACGAAGACGGAGCTCATCGAAAAGATAGCATCGGGTGCCGGCCTCAGCAAGGCTGATGCGACAAGGGCCTTTGATGCCACGCTCGACGCTGTCAAGGCGGCGTTAAAGAAAGGGCAGAAGGTCACCATCGTCGGTTTCGGGACCTTCGGGGTAACGAAGAGGAAGGCCAGAAAAGGGCGTAATCCCAGGACCGGCCAGGTTATCAATATACCCGCTGCCAAGACTCCGAAGTTCACCGCAGGCAAGGCCTTAAAAGACGCGGTTAGGAAATAGTTTTTTTTTCCATTGGCATGAAGAGGGACAGGCACAGCCTGTCCCTTTTATTTTTCACCTTTATTTGCTATCCTTTCGTTGTATCCCCTGTCTTTCACCGTCGTGCAGAGAGAGAAGGAGAAAAATTTGCTTATTGAATTCAGTATGGCCCCCATCACAACAGACGACTGTAAGGGGGGACAATACATGCCTGCCCGAAAGGCGACGTCAATCGGAAAGGTGACGCGGTGACCCCGCAGGACATGACTGTCAAGATGCGTCTTGTCGCAGGGATTGACCTCGGTCCGGAGACAGAACAAGTTGTCTCCTACGCGGCATTGTTTGCCGCCGCTACGCATGCGACTGTCAGGCTTCTTTACGTTATCGATTACCTTCTTACGCCGCCTTCCTACCTCGCAGAGTATGTAGAAGAGGAAAAAAGGAGGGAGGAGTCCGAGATGGCGATCTGGAAGGCCAGACTGCAGGAAGCTGAGGTGGATGCGGAATGCGTAACCGTCCTTGGCCGCCTCCACGAGTCTTTTCTGAAAGAGATCGAAGAGACCGATACTTCACTCCTGGTCATCGGTTTCAGGTCTCATATCTTCAGACCGAGCAGTTCGGAGCGGCTCATTAGATCCCTTCAGGTGCCGATTCTCGTAGTGAGGGGGAAGGCATCCGCTCGTGCCCAGGTCGGTTCGGTGAAGATAAAAAAGATACTCTGTTCAGTCGATTTCTCGGACAACTCAAAGAAAGCGGCTCTGGTCGCGAAACAATTTGCATACCTCTTTTCGGCGGATCTGCAGCTTGTCCACGTCATTCCATCTCATCGCATCAAGGAGGGGCGGCTTCTGTGGAAGCAGTTGAGTAAGGAGGAGAGGAAGACCTTCGATTCCGCAGTGCGTTTGGGGGCGGAGGCAAGGCTGGCCTCCTTCTGCAAGGAGACGGAAATAGAGAAAGAAGGAGAAATATATGAAGGGCATCCAGGCGAGGTGATAACTTCCCTTGCGGAAGAGGGGAGCTACGATCTGATCGTTATCGGTGCAAGAGGTCTTTCATATGTGGAAAGCGTGCTCATCGGAGGTACGACCGACGCCGTCCTTAAATCCTCCAATTGTCCTGTCCTGATTGTCCATTGATGCTTGTCCGGATATTACTGCTCGCCTTCGGCCTCCTTATGATCCTTGCTGCTGCCGAATTCTTTACCAACGGTATAGAGGCCGTCGGCAGGCGTTTTTCATTCTCCCAGGCGGTGGTCGGCAGTCTTTTTGCAGCAGTCGGAACCGCCCTTCCCGAGACTATCCTCCCCATTGTCGCTATATTTATGTCCGGAGGGCGGTCGGCCAAGGAGATCGGGGTCGGCGCCATACTCGGCGCGCCCTTCATGCTGTCGACCCTCGCCTTTTTCCTGGTCGGGCTGACCGCCGCTGTTGCCGCCGCGAGAAAGAGGAGGAGGTTCGAACTCCGCGTCGAACTGCATTCGGTCAGGCGGGACATGTCATTCTTTCTGGTAATGTATTCGCTGGCGGTGCTGCTGCCGCTTTTTGCGGGCCGGTCTGTCGCAGTCCCCATGGCATTCGCACTGATGGGCGGCTATGTCCTTTATGCATGGATGACTTTTCGCGGCGAAAGCGCCGGGATCGAACACGCGGGAGAGATGTATTTCTGGGTGCCGGCAAGATGGTTCAGGGGGTCTGCAGTTGTCGGGTCCCCACCTCTATCTCTGATACTTCTCCAGGTATTTGCCGCCCTGGCGGTCATGGTCAAAGGGGCCCAAGTTTTTGTGGGGAGCCTTGAGCAGATTTCGCTCAGGTTCGGCATGGACCCCCTTCTCTTTGCGCTCCTCCTTGCCCCTGTGGCGACAGAACTGCCGGAGAAATTCAACAGTGTCTCCTGGACATGGAAGGGGAGGGACACGCTCGCAGTCGGAAACGTCACCGGGGCCATGGTATTCCAGTCTACATTCCCTGTTTCGGTCGGGCTTATTTTTACGGACTGGGAAATAACGGGCATGGCGCTTTTTTCCGCCCTGATCGCCATCCTTTCGTCTCTTGTCCTGCTCGGGACGATCTTGATAAAAAAGCGGATCACGCCGCTTACGATGCTCTTTTCAGGATGCCTCTATCTGGTATATGCGCTCGTGCTGATACTGAGATAGGCAGTTATCTATGCATAAGGACGGCATTCTCTCTCATTCTCGGTCGAGGCGACCTCCGAGGCACCGGCGCGCTTTACCTGCCGGGTAAAGCAATACGCGCCGCTGAAACCGTTCGAATGCATCCTTAAGCATAGGCAGCGGCGAATCGACCTTTATAACCGGTAAAAAGCTGACATATGGGATTGTTTTTGAGCGGCTTCAATTTCTCGTATTGACTCGCCTACGACGAGTCGAGAAATTGCCCTCGCAGGTCGGTACGACCGGGAATGAGCGAAAAAACAGTCCCATACGGCAGTCATGAACAAACACGACAAATGGTGATTATTTTTTGAAGAGGTCGTCCAGTTTTCTCAGTGCGTCGGCCTTGGCCGCATCAGGAGATGCAGGGCGCCCCTCGGCAAACACAAAGTAATCGCAGAAGTTCGCTTTTTCTCTGGACCTCTGGAATTCGGCCTTCGGCTCGCTGCATTTGTTATGAGCCTTCTCGGAATAGAACCTGCAGTTCATGCAGATATGCAGATCACAGCCGCATTTGGGACATACCGATTTGCGTGAAAAATATTTGTCGACCTTGATCTGCTTGCCGCAGAGTGAACATGCCTTCATTTTTCCTCCTGCATCAGGACATACGGCAGCGCTGCATCCTGATATTAATGCTGCCGCAGGGATTTTATCTCTGTCACACTTATGATAACAAGAGAGCTGCGGATTTGTTAACCCTAAATCTTATTGACAGCCTTTATCTGCTGTGATATCTTGAAACAAGAATTCTCAAAAAGGAGGACCTATATGGCCTGCAAATCAAAGGGACCGTGCGGCACCGCAAAGAAGGCCGCTCCGAAGACGGCGAAGAAGACCAAGAAATAGCGTTATCGGCAGTTTTTCTGTAGAAAGGACGGCGCCGGCCGTCCTTTTTTTTTTGGCGTCTTTTCCGCTATCCTAATAGGTGACTATGTTCGAAAAGAGACTGCGAAGGTTGGAGAAGGACGACTTGATTCGTCATCTGTTGACGAGGGGATCGCCCCAGGGACCGGTTGTTACCATAGGGGGTAAGCAATATATCAACTTTTCGTCCAACGACTACCTGGGGCTTGCCGGCCGCCCTGAACTACTGAAGGCCGCTGCCGAAGCGGGGAAGAGGTTCGGTTTTGGTTCGGGCGCATCTAGGCTTCTCGCCGGCGGCAGTTCCATCCACGAAAGACTCGAAAAGATGACCGCTGCCTTCAAAGAGACGGAAGAGGCGCTGATCTTCAATTCTGGCTATGCAGGCAATACCGGGGCAATCCCGTCTCTTGCAGCCGGATCCTCTGTGATCTTCAGCGACGAACTGAACCACGCGAGCATTATAGACGGCTGCAGACTGAGCGGTGCGAGGGTCCTTGTATTCAGACACAGGAATGCCGGCCATCTCGAAGAGCTGATGAAGAGGGAGAGGGCCGGGCAAAAGGTAGTCGTTACGGACTCTGTCTTCAGTATGGACGGGGACATCGCCCCTCTGCGGGACATCCATTCCATCTGCCTTCGGCATGATGCAGTTCTTTATATCGACGATGCCCATGGGACAGGGGTGCTGGGGAACGGCAAGGGGGCACTTGCACATTTCGGTCTTGCGCCTGAGCCGTGGATAGTCCAGATGGGGACATTTTCGAAGGCACTCGGTTCTTACGGGGCCTTTGCGGCAGGGGGCAGGGACGTCATCTCCTGGATAGCGAATACCGCCCGCAGTTTTATGTTTTCTACAACGCTTCCGGCGCCGGTTGTTGCAGCGTCGATGAAGGCGCTCGGTCTGCTCGAAGATGGGCGCGGACTTGTGCGAAAGCTTTGGAAGAATAGAAAGAGGCTTGCAGGCGGACTCAAAGATATCGGTTATGATGAAGGACCGAGCGAAACGCCGATCATGACGGTCGCGCCGGGCAATCTCAAAGAGACCGTCGCACTTTCTGAATATCTGTGGGGAAAGGGTATTTATGCCCCCGCGATCAGACCCCCGACGGTAAGGGAACCGAGGCTGAGGATCACGGTGACTGCTGCCCATACTGAAATACTTATCGGCAGGCTGATCGATGCGCTGAAAAAATATTAGGATGCCGGGAGAAATGAAAGAGTTGGCTAGTCTCTGGGTATTACATAGAGGCAGGACGGTGCGCCCTCGGACAGCGTCTGTTCCCGCGTGATGTCTTTGCTGATAAGGTCCCTGTAGAGCTGCAGCTCGTTCTTACAGGCTTCTTTGAACTCCGAGGAGATCTTGTGTATAGGACAGTGGTACTGTTTCAGGTGGTAATGGCCGTTGTTCCTGCTGATATCGATTATATGTCCGTTGGTCTCGAGGATGTTTTTGAAGGCGTGCAGCTTATCGTCGAGATTCTCTTTGCCTGAGAGCGCCTCCTTGCTTATCTTGAAAAGTCTGTCCCTCCGCCAACTGAATATCTTATCGATTTTTTCACCGCCTTCATGTTTCCTGATGTCCTTAAGAAGACCGACAGCGAAGCTGTCATAGGCTTCAGGGAACAGATTGTTGGCGGTGTCCGTAAGCATGTAGATAAAGCCCGGCCTTCCTATGCCTTTTCTCTTCGTGAAATAAGTGACGATGCCTTTTTTCTCGAGTGCCAGAAGGTGCTGTCTTATTCCCATAGGTGTTATGTCGATGACCTTGCTGAGGTCTTCTATCGACATCCCACCGTTTTTCTTCAACAGGAGGATGATATTTTTCCTCGTCGAATTCTCTTCAATGAAAATGTCCATACAGATCAAAATAACACAAAAAAAAGATTTTGTAAATAAAAAAGTAAAAAAACTTGGCGCCTTACAATAAACGAGTGCTTTGCCGATAAAGCGGGTCGAGCTGTTTCTTAATGCGGAAGGGAGCAGTGACGCCACAGCCGGATCGTTCCTGCCGAGAAAAAAGAGTGATATTTCGTCCCCGACGTATTATGATAATAATAACCTCGAAGGATTGTTTGATCCTTAATAATAAAAAGGAGATTGCTATGGTAACTGGGAAGGAAGATCTGTTGAGGTCCCTAATCGAAGTGTTCATTATGGAAAAGGGTACGCATGAGTTCTATGAAAAGGCGGCGACAAAGGCAATCAGCACCGAAGCAAGAAATACATTCCAGGAACTTTCCGCCTGGGAGGAGAAGCATATGGAGTACATCGAGTTCCTTTACCTTTCGCTCCAGGATGACAGGGACCTGGAAAGGTTCGAAGATTTCAAACGAAGAACAGAGGCGCCCGTTACCGAAGGCGGCATCCCTGTAAAAGATCTGGAATCGAAAATCGAGGAGTCCGTCTTTCTGGATGACATGGGGGCCTTGATTATGGCGCTCGAGATAGAGGGCAAGGCATACAACCTTTACCGGAACCTGTCCGCGAAGGCTGAGGACGGAAACGCCCGGGTAGTATTCAAAGAGATGATGGATATGGAACTCGATCACATCTCTTATCTAAAGAAATTGAGGACAAGACTTGCTGAAACTGCGTGACGGCATCGTAGAGCTGTATAAGAAGGTTGCCACTTCACTCCCTCCGGACATAGAGGACGCTTTGCGCTCTGCGCTCTCCCGTGAGGCGGAAGACTCGCCGGCCTATTCTTCCTTGTCCGTAATGATCGAAAATGTCCGGCTTGCGAGAGACACGGCGAGGCCGATATGCCAGGACACCGGCGTGCCGGTCTTTTTCGTCAGGGTGCCTGCGGGACTGAGCCAACTGGAATTGAAGGAGACGATCTTCGATGCCACTCGGATTGCGACCGCGAAAGTCCCTTTAAGGCCGAATGCGGTCGATGTCGTCACGGAAAAGAATTCCGGCGACAATACAGGGGCCGGGTTCCCTCTTGTGTATCTCGAAGAGACGAGCGGGGGGACGCTCACGATAGACCTTATGATGAAGGGCGGCGGCAGCGAAAACGTCGGACAGCTTTACAAGCTTCCGATTGACGAGCTGAAGGCACAGCGCGACCTCGATGGGGTGAGAAAGTGCGTGCTCGATGCGATACAGAAGGCGCAGGGCAGAGGATGTCCGCCATATGTCATAGGTGTCGGCATCGGCGCTGCAAAGGACCAGGTTACAAGGCTGGCCAAGGACCAGTTGATGCGAAAACTTACTGACTCCAGTAAGATCGAGGAACTTGCAAAACTGGAGAATATATTGCTGGAGGAGATCAACGGTCTCGGAATCGGCCCCCAGGGGCTCGGCGGAAGGACGACCGCGCTTGGTGTCAAGATCGGCGTCAATCATCGGCATCCGGCCTCCTACTTTGTGGACGTATCCGTGAGCTGCTGGGCACACAGGAGGGGAAGGCTCATATGGTGAAACCTGTTGAACTGAATCTTCCGCTTTCTGTCGGGGACGTTCGCGGGCTGAAGGCAGGAGATATCGTCACCCTGAGCGGCAGAATAGTCACGGGAAGGGACAGGATCCATAGATATCTGGCGGAAAATAGACCTGCGAAAGAGGAGATCCCTTTTGAGTTGTCCGGTGCGGTCCTCTACCACTGCGGCCCTGTAATGGAGAAGTCGGGAGACGGGTACAGGGCGGTATCTGCCGGGCCTACGACGAGCATGCGCGTCGAAATGTACGAGGCGCAGATAATAAGGGAATATGACCTCAGGGGGATAATGGGCAAGGGAGGCATGGGTGAGGCCACGCGACGCGCGTTGAAAGAAAACGGCTGCGTGTACCTCCATACGATGGGCGGGGCCGCCGTCTACCTCGCAGACAGGATAAGGAAGGTCCCCGGCGTATGGAAATTGGAGGAGTTCGGCCCGACCGAGGCGATGTGGCTTTTCGAGGTAGAGGGGTTCCCGGCGATTGTGACTATGGATTGTCAGGGTAACGACATCCACGGCCAGGTTGAAGAAGAATCGTTCCGCAGATTTTCGGATTTAATAAAAAAAGTAAGTAGTAAATCTTGAAAGAACGTGAATCGCAAATCATGAATCGTGAATCTACAGTGGGCCGTTTACTGTTTACTACTTACTATTTACTATTTTGGAGGCATAGTGATCTTTATCGCAGGCTCTAGCGGGTTCGTGGGGGGTCATCTTGTGAATAACCTGCTTTCTCGCGGGCAGAGAGTGAGGTGTCTGGTCCGTTCCGAAAAAAAAGAAGCCCTTTTGTCAGCGAGAGGGGCCGAAGTCGTCCGCGGCGATATAACCTCTCCTGAAACGCTGAGCGGCTTACTTGGGCCTGACGATTTTGTTGTCCATCTTGTGGGGATCATCGAAGAGAAGGGAAGCGCGACTTTCAGGGCCGTCCATGTGGAGGGGACATCCAATCTTGTTGCCGAGGCAAGGCGCGCAGGGGTGAAACACTTCTTCTATCAGTCCGCCCTCGGCGCAGATAAGAGTTCCTGGTCCAGTTATCTAAAGACAAAAGCGGAGGCGGAGGAGATAGTGAAACAGAGCGGACTGAACTATACGATATTCAGACCTTCGCTCATCATAGGACCCTGGGACGGATTTACGAAAAAGATACTGGATATGCTAAGACTCTCTCCGGTCATGCCGATACCGGGCGAGGGAAAGGCGAAATTCCAGCCTATATATATCAAAGACTGGCTTGCGTGCATCGATAAAGTCATCGATAACCCTTTGTCCTATCTGTCGACCTTTGACATCGGTGGGCCGGAGCACCTTGCCTATAAAGAAATAGTCGAAGCTCTCGCAGAGTCCGCAGGCAGAAAGAAGCCGACCTTCAATATCCCGATGGGTTTGATGAAGATGTCGACCCTTTTTCTCGGTGCTGTACTGTCGTCGCCGCCGGTTACGCTGGATCAGTTGCGTCTTCTTGAGTCGGACAACATCTGCGACATCGGGGCGATAGAAAAGAATTTCGGGTTCACGCCTATGAGGCTGCGGGAAGCGCTGAAGGAATTTATTAAATCCTGATTTCTTTCAAAATCTCCTTAAGTCCATGGAAAAGCATGTGGTGGCTTGAGCGACATCGATATGTTTCGGAAACTATTTCTGGGCGAAATGCAGCGACCGCAGTCTCGACTGTCTGAGCCTGGAGGGCGAGTTTCGAGACTGCAGCGGAACGAGCCATAGAAATGTCGAAACATATCGCAAAGAGCGAAAGACACGCACTTGCGTGATAGCCGGTAATACTAAAGAAATAATCCGGGTTACTTTTTTACCACGAGCACGTCGCATTCCGCATGGTCCACGATCTTCGAAGAAACACTGCCCAGAAGGAACCTCTGCGCGCCGTGCCTGCCGTGGGAGCCGGTGATGATGACATCGGCCTTCATTTTTTCCGCCGTCTTCAGGATCTCCTCGGCGGGGTCGCCCTGCTTGATGACCGTCTTCAGGGATTTTACGTGCTTCGACTTTGCCTTTATCTTTTCCATCATCTCCCTGGTCTCTTCGGCCATAGTGTCGAGTATTCTGGCCCTGTCCATCTCCATCAACTCAGTGAGATAGAGTTCCGGAATGACCGACAGGACCGTCAGGGATGATCCGAACGTCTCGGAGATCTGAAACGCCTTCTTCAAGGCCTTTTCCGAAGACTTTGACCCGTCGTGCGCAATAAGAATTTTTTTCATATATCCTCCTCTTTCCTCAAATTCTAGCAGATATGGCCGCCTCTGTCTTTTTTTTTTCGGCGGAAAAGATTAGAATAGTTGATTCGGTTTACGTTAAAAGGAGAAGACCCATGGCAAAAAAGGACTATTACTTTACTTCCGAATCGGTCACTGAGGGGCATCCCGATAAGATTGCCGACCAGATTTCCGATTCCATCCTTGATGCGATATTGGCGCAGGACCCCATTGCCAGAGTCGCGTGCGAAACGCTTGTGACTACAGGACTCGCCTTCGTGGCAGGTGAAATATCCACGACGTGCTATGTCCATATACCAGATATAGTCAGGGAGACGATAAAAAATATAGGATATACCCGGGCCAAGTACGGTTTTGATTACGAGACCTGCTCGGTCATCACCTCTATCGACCAGCAGTCTTCGGATATTGCGATGGGCGTGGATACGGGAGGAGCGGGGGACCAGGGACTCATGTTCGGGTTTGCCTGCAATGAGACCGAGGAGCTGATGCCGCTGCCTATTATGCTGGCCCACAAAATCGTCATGCGTCTGTCCGAGGTGAGGAAAAACGATGTCCTTGCCTATCTCAGGCCCGACGGGAAGTCTCAGGTCACCGTCGAATACCAGGACGGAAAACCCTTCAGGATAGACACGATCGTGGTGTCGTCCCAGCACAGTCCGGATGTTCACCTCAAGGACCTTAAGGACGACATCATCGAGAAGGTCGTGAAGCCGGTGCTTCCGAAGGCCCTACTCGACGAGGAGAATATAAAGTATTACATCAATCCCACCGGCCGGTTTGTCGTGGGCGGTCCGATGGGTGACACCGGGCTGACGGGCCGGAAGATCATTGTCGACAGCTACGGCGGTGTGGGCAGTCACGGGGGGGGATGTTTTTCAGGTAAGGACCCCACGAAGGTCGACCGCTCGGGCGCGTATATCTCCCGCTATATTGCGAAGAACATTGTTGCTGCGGGACTCGCGGACAGGGTTGAGGTCCAGCTAGCTTACGCGATCGGCGTTCCGGAACCCGTATCGATCCTCGTCGATACCTTCGGCACAGGCAGGATCCCGGAGGAAAAGATTGTGCCCTTGATCAGGAAAAATTTCGATCTTACACCGAAGGGGATCATAGAAAAACTGAATCTCAGGAGGCCGATATACAGGAAGACCGCTGCCTACGGCCACTTCGGCAAAAACGATCCCGATTTCACCTGGGAGGCCACAGACAAAGCTGCGACTCTGAAGAGAGATGCGGGACTGTAAAAAATGGTGACGCGTGACACGTAATGGGTAGTCTGTAGTAGGGAAAAAATTCATAACTGTTCACCCGTCACGCATTACTCATAACGAATAAAGGAGGATAGATGGTAAAGCACGATGTCAAAGATATCAGCCTCGCCGCAAAAGGCAGGTTGAGGATAGAATGGGCCGCCAGGGAAATGCCGGTCCTGAAGAGCATCAAAGAACGTTTCTCAAAAGAAAAACCCCTCAGAGGGCTCAGGCTTTCCGCGTGTCTCCATGTTACTACGGAGACGGCAAACCTCATGGAGACACTGAAGGCGGGAGGAGCCGAGACATTTCTCTGTGCATCGAATCCTCTCAGTACCCAGGACGACGTTGCAGCCTCCCTCGTAAAAAACTCCGGCATCCCGGTTTTTGCGATAAAGGGCGAGGATCACAAGACGTATTACAGGCATATCATGGACGCCCTCTCGGTGAAACCAAGCGTGACGATGGACGACGGAGCGGATCTGGTCTCTGTCCTTCATACAAAGAAGCAGGACCTGCTAAAGGGGATGATTGGAGGGACCGAAGAAACGACCACCGGGGTCATAAGGCTGAGGGCAATGGCTGAAAAAGGTGTTCTGAAATATCCCATCATTGCGGTGAATGATGCTTATACGAAGTACATGTTCGACAACCGGTACGGTACTGGGCAATCAACTATCGACGGCATACTGCGGGCCACAAACAGACTTATCGCCGGTTCTGTTTTTGTCGTAGCCGGATACGGCTGGTGCAGCAAGGGCATATCCATGCGCGCCAAGGGGCTCGGTGCAAGGGTTGTCGTGACAGAGGTTGACCCCCTGAGGGGCCTCGAGGCCACGATGGACGGGTTTGAGGTCATGCCGATGAAGGACGCTGCGAAGATCGGCGATATATTCGTAACAGCCACAGGTGACATAGATGTGATTTACAAAGACTGTTTCAGGGTGATGAAAGACGGCGCGATCTTCTGCAATTCAGGACACTTTAATGTAGAGATAGCAATCGAGGAACTGAAAAAGATGTCGAAGGCGAGAAGGGTTATCAGGGACTTCGTAGAAGAGTATACGCTGAAAAACGGGAAAAAGGTCTACCTGCTCGGCGAAGGCCGGCTGATCAATCTTGCCGCAGCGGAGGGCCACCCTTCTGCGGTTATGGACATGAGTTTCGCCAACCAGGCGCTCTGTGCGGAGTATATGGCCAGGAACTATAAGAAGCTCGAAAAGAAGGTCTACAGCGTCCCCTCGAAGATAGACGCAGACATCGCACGATTGAAGCTCAGGTCCATGGGCATCAAGATCGACACGCTGACCCCTGCGCAGAAAAAATATCTGCGGAGCTGGGAGATGGGGACGTAGGAAATAGCCCATAATACTGTCTGAATTTCTCTAAGAAAAGCCCTCCTTACAAAAGGAGGGCTTTCTTTTTTAACCAAGGCTGATCCCTCAAGCAGAGAGTTCAGGATCCTTGGCAGTGGGTAGGCTAGCTAACCCACTACCAGATCCTTGGTAGCGGATAAGATAATCCGCTCCCAGATCCATTCCTTGTTACTACTCCGTAAAGTGTGGTATTTTTAAGTATGTCCGGCAAGGTTGTCTCGGTCAACATCGGCGGGAAAAAAGGTGTCAGGAAGAAGCCTGTCGAAGAGGTCGTTCTGAAGACGGAATACGGCATCGAAGGGGACGCGCATGCCTCTTCGGAATGGCACAGGCAGGTGAGCCTCCTGGCGCTGGAGAGCATACAAAAGATGCAGGAAAAGGGGCTTGATGTAACACCCGGAGATTTCGCCGAGAACATCACCACCGAGGGAATAGACCTCGTCTCGCTCCCTGTCGGAACAATAATGCGCATCGGCGACGAGGTGACCGGAGAGGTGAGCCAGATAGGGAAGGAATGTCATACGCGGTGTGCCATATACTATCAGGCCGGAGACTGTGTGATGCCGAAGGAAGGGATATTCATCAGGGTCATACGCGGCGGGAAGGTAAAAAAGGGAGACAAAGTCAGCGTGACCATGAGGCATCATGTTTAGAAAAGAGAACATGGTATCTTCGCTTATTCTCGTCCCGATAAATCGGGACTCCGAGACAATTTCTCGACCCGCTTGGGGCGTGGCAATACGAGAAATTGAAGCCGCTCAAATACCATGCCCTCCTTTATTCGTGCCTGAATCGAGCAGATGATCACGGTCGCTATTATTACTTTGAGTGACAAGGGGTCGCGCGGGGAGCGCGAGGACCTGAGCGGGCCTGAAATTAAAGATATAATAAAAAAGATCGGCGACGTCCAATACTACGAAGTGATCCCCGACGAGAAGGAATTGATAAAAGAAAAGCTGATCGATTACAGTACGAAGGTGGATCTGATCATAACTACCGGAGGGACCGGGCTTTCTCCTAGGGACGTTACTCCTGATGCGACACTTGAGGTCATCGACCGGGAGATACCTGGCATTGCAGAGGCCATGAGGATGGAAGGCCTGAAGAAGACGGACAGGGCGATGCTTTCGAGGGCTGTTGCCGGGGTCAGGGGCAACGCGCTGATCATAAACCTGCCCGGAAGCCCGAAGGCTATAAGGGAGGGTCTCGCTGCTGTCGTGGGAGTCATACCTCATGCTGTCGAAAAGATAAAAGGGAGCATGGAAGACTGTGCCCCCGGAAGCACGGGTGCTCTATGAAAGATGTCTCATTCCCTCTTGCCTTTTTAGCGGGCATTTTTTCTTTCCTGTCTCCCTGCGTCCTGCCGCTCGTCCCATCGTATGTCTCTTTTATTACCGGCATTTCTTTCGAGGACCTGAAGGAAGGAACGGACAGAAAAAAAATACGGTTTCTCACGATCACCAATTCCCTGGCTTTTATCTGCGGCTTCTCCCTTATCTTCATCGCGCTCGGTGCGTCATCTTCCGCAGTGGGGCAATTTTTCTTCAATTACCAGGATTGGATAAGGATTGTCGGCGGCGTCCTCGTGATTTTGTTCGGGCTGTTCATCTCGGGCATTGTGAAAATAGATTTCCTGACAAGGGAGAGGAAATTTCATATGAGCGGAAAGCCTGCGGGATATATTGGTTCGTTCCTTGTCGGAATGACGTTTGCAGCCGCCTGGACTCCTTGCATCGGCCCGATCCTGGGGACTATCCTGCTTTATGCCAGCTCCCATGGCTCGGCGGCCTACGGGTTCAAACTCCTTGCGGCATATTCTCTCGGGCTGGCCTTACCATTTTTCCTGTCGTCTCTGATGTTCAACACCTTTCTGAGTTATTCGGCCAAGATAAGGAAATACATGAGGGTCGTCATGCTGTCGAGCGGCGCGCTGCTGATAGTATTCGGAATCCTCCTTCTAACTAATAATGTACGGCTGCTCTCCGCCTTGTTCCCGGACATCGGGATAAGCTTCTAGCAGCGCCTGTATGCTCGAACATCACCGGCAGCCGTTACGCAACCGAAGGGAATTCTTGGGAAGGCAATTGCGCTACACAGGTTTCTCCTTCCTGATCCTGTTGTTCTCCATCGGCATCGGCGTGCTGGGGTATCATCACTATGGAGGCCTCCCATGGGTCGATTCTTTCCTGAATGCCTCGATGATACTCACCGGAATGGGGCCTGTGGACAAGATGGAGACAGAGGCAGGGAAACTCTTCTCTTCCTTCTATGCCTTGTTCAGCGGCATTTCCTTCCTCACTTTTGTCGGTGTCCTCTTTGCGCCTGTCTACCACCGGTTCCTGCACAAGTTCCATCTCGATATAGAGGGCAGGGGCAGGAAGCTGGACTGACCCGGATTATTCAGTGATGCAGCATGGGGCTGTTTTTGACATGATACCTGATAAATATCTTCGGAGACATTTTTTTTACTCCACGTGGTAAGATTTAACGATGTCCAAAATTAAAAATTTTTTTCAGTGCCAGTCATGCGGTCATGCAACTCCTAAATGGGCGGGAAAGTGTCCGGACTGCGGAGGCTGGAACACCTTTGTGGAGGAGAAATCCGCTCCGGCCAATAGGCGCAGCTCAGGTATTGATTCTTTAGGCAAGACTGAGCCTGTTCCGCTCGGCGCCGTCGAGGCATCAGCAGAAGACAGGACGCTGACGGGGATGACCGAATTCGACAGGGTCCTTGGCGGCGGCATCGTCCCGGGATCTGTTGTACTGGTAGGCGGGGACCCCGGCATAGGAAAATCAACGCTCCTTCTCCAGACTTTTTCAGGGCTTTCGCGCAAGCTGGGAAGGCTCCTTTACGTATCGGGCGAAGAATCGCCGAGGCAGATAAAGATGCGTGCGGACAGACTTTCTGTGAACCCCGAAAATATCGTACTGCTTCCCGAGACGTCTCTTGAAGGGATACTGGATGCAGCGGCGAAACTCTCTCCCGAGGCGATGGTGGTGGACTCCATCCAGACGGTCTTTACCCAGGAGATGCTTTCGGCGCCGGGATCGGTCGGACAGGTAAGGGAATGTGCGGCAAAGCTCATGCTCTTTGCAAAACGCTCGGGCATACCTGTCTTTATAGTGGGACATGTCACGAAAGAGGGCACGATCGCCGGTCCGCGCGTTCTCGAACATATAGTCGATACTGTGCTCTATTTTGAAGGCGACAGGGGACACTCGTACAGGATACTCCGCACGATAAAGAACAGGTTCGGTTCCACCAACGAGATAGGCGTCTTCGAGATGTCCGACTCGGGGCTCAGAGAAGTGGACAACCCATCCGAACTTTTTCTCTCCGAGCGGCCAAGGAATGTCTCGGGATCTACTGTTGTGGCGAGTCTGGAAGGAACGAGGCCCCTTATGGTCGAGATGCAGGCGCTTGTATCCCAGACGAACTTCGGGATGCCGAGAAGGACATCGATCGGAGTTGACTTCAACAGGGTGAACCTCCTCATCGCGGTGCTCGAAAAAAGGGCGGGGCTTCACCTTGGCGGGATGGATGTCTTCGTCAATGTAGTCGGGGGGCTCAAGATTTTGGAACCCGCCGTAGACCTTGGCATTATCGCCACGATAGCCTCGTCCGCCAGGGAAAGATCCATAGACCCGAAGACCTTTGTCTTCGGCGAGGTGGGGCTCTCCGGGGAGATACGCGCGGTTGCTCAGGCGGAGGCGAGGCTGAGAGAGGCCGCGAAGATCGGGTTTAAGAAGGCGATAATCCCGGCTGGTAATGCCGACAAGATAAAAGAAGGCCAGGGGCTGGAAATAATAGGGGTGAGAGATGTCGAAGCATGCATTAAAGCTTTTTTTGATTAGCATAGTCCTCCTTTCCACCGCATGCGCGGCAAGGAAAATCGAGAAGATAGAATTGCCGTCATACGAGGGAAGGGCCTTCAGAGAAGTCCTCTCCGAAAGAAACGGCATCCGCGACATCGAGACGAAATTTTCCGTGCTATTCGAAAAAAAAGACTCGGAGATCAGAGGTGATGCCGCCCTTGATATCTCACAGACGGGAGACATGAGCCTTCGGGTATATTCGATGGGGTTTCTTGCTATGGATCTGACGTCCCGGGAGGGCCTGGTCAAGAGTACCCCTTCCCTCGACAGGGGCAAGAAGCTTATCCTTACGCGCGGATTGAGGGACTGCCTCTTCTGGTGGGACATAAAGGACTTCAGATTAGTGGAGGAAAACGGCTATTATGTGCTGGAGAGTCCGGACCGGGAGATATGGATCGACAAGAAGACCTTTCTGCCTGCCAGACAGAACATATATTTTGAGGACGGCAAGGTCCTGAACGTTTACTACGACAACCCGACAACGGAAAACGATATCTGGTATCAGTCGAAGATCAGGATCGAGTTTTTACAGTATGCAGTGACCTTTACGATAAAGCACATGTTGTTTAAGTCGTAGCGCGGCCGTAAACCCATTACCTTCGAAACAGCAGTTTATTTACCACTGAGGCGCGGAGACACGGAGAAAATAAGGGATACAAGAAAGTTTTATGTCACTGATGAGGTGAGCGGTTTGTTCCGGCTTTTCTCTTTTTTTTCAACTCCGTGACTCCGTGTTCGACCGCTCTTTTTAGGATTACTCCTTGTTTTCGAGCTCTGCTATCTTCTCGCCTGCTTTCCTGAGAAGCTCCTTTTCTTCTGAGGTGAGGGAGTTGCTTTATCCTGCCACCGCTTCCGTTGCAAATTTTATATCCGTTCCCCGAAACATGGACGTATGACTCCTTCCTGAGAGCACAAGCACTGAAAGCAGCACTTTTCAAAATCTACAAAATAGTGTAACTTATTATCGGTAATCAACTATGGGGAAAGCTGAGCTTTATCTGACTAACATACGAATTCCGGTATTATTGGGGCGGGTTCCGTCTATTTAACTGGCTTTCTAACATCGGATTTCCGTTGTTGGTATCATTGACGGCCTAATCACTGGTTGACAATTCGATCACCATAGCCAATGAAGCGAGAGGATAAAAACAAAATGGAAAGAGGCTGCTTAAAACGCACATTAAACATCTTGTGCTTTTGTAACGTCCTATTTTTCTTAATGTTTGGAAATGCTCAGTCTTCCCCAGACATTCCAAATGACATTCTGGCATATCCAGTCCTATTGGTGGATAAGGCTGGTAACACAGGAAGTGGGTTCTTTTATGACAAGGGTGGCTTCACTTATCTTATTACAGCTCGACGGTTGGAGACTAAGTTGCCCCTACTCAGAAAGGGTATTGTGGCAGGGAAAAATGAGTCGCTAGATGCCATCATACTTGATTGCCCTGCATACGGTGGGAATAGTGGTGGTCTTGTTATGGAGGCTGAAAAAGTTGGATCGGGGATGAATTTGCGGGCGATTGGAATCATCACTAATTTTGTGCCCTTTACTGGTAATTGGTTGCAAAATTCGGGTTACTCAATTGTTGTTCCAATGAATTTTGTCGATGAATTAATTACTGGCAAAATGTAAACGCGTAGAGCGGATAAAGCAGAGTGAAATCCGACAAAAGGCCGCCAACCATAAAGATCGAGCGGATGAACCGCTCACCCAGGGGTTTATACTCATTTTCCTTCGGTAATCCTCAATAATTGCATTTTCTAACACCTGAGGACTTGTCGGTAAACTAAACAATCGATGGGATCGCTCCCCGTTATAATGACTACTTCCTGTAAAACGCAAGAAATATTTTTGATACAATTAGCGTAATACGACCCGAAATCCACACTATGCAAAAAGGAGAGAAACAATTATGAAACTTCTCATTATTTTCGTTGCGGTGTTAATCATTCCTCTTATAGTGTGGGCATGGCGTGCAATCGGAATCGGAACAAGTACAAAGAAGGCATTCGATATCTCAAAAAAGGAAATGTCTGACTTATATAGAAATGAATCGCAACCAAAGGGAAGGGATTCTGAAATAGGGAAAAAGGAACGCGATTAGTATGCGCGATCGGTGCTATGCATTCAAGTCTACAAGTTACTGGCTTGATATCCTTCCTGTAACTGATCCTAACATTTTTTTGCAATATGAACGGAGTTCAACCTGAAATGCTCAGCCATTTAAAGACCGGGCGTTTCAATCAATAAGACAATCACGCTAAATCTTCGTTTTGCGATATCAAGTTGTAATTATGGGCTTACCAAACCATTAGAACTTCAAATTGACAGGTTCAAATTAGCGTGATGTAATAGAGTCAAAGAAGGCTCTCCCGATAAAGCCAAACCCTGCGTGAGAAGGGGACAGAAAGCGGCGGGTCTTAAGTAAGATGGCCGAGCTACCGAAGGATAAACCTGAGGTAGGCTTGGCTTTTTTGTTTTAACTTACAGGGAGGAGCTGATGAGGGGTTATTAGTCTCTCATCTGAAAGGTGAAAGGAGGAGTGTATGAAAGACCTCACAGCAAATAGAATATTAGCCTATAAAGCTAACACGTTGAGAACCGAGAAGGCAGTAGAAATATGGATGAAGTGGCGCCCTGCGATACTATCGGGGCTTGCACTCGTTGCTGTTGGCTTGATAATGTCCTGGTAGGATATAAACCCTATCCCGAGACCCGAAAGCTCGTCTAAGGCCGTTACAAGTACCGGCTATGTTGAAAGGCCTCTATGAACAGCATCCCACCGGGCGGATTATAGAGAGAATTAAACAACGGTTGCAAGTTTTTTAACCTATCGAGTCGGTGAACCTAACAAAAAGGCTATGTAAAGTTCGGGGCGAAATACGCGACGGGGAAAAAGATGAAGATATGCGCAACGTTCTTCCTGTAGTCAACGCGAGATTCACTTTTCGATAACTGCGGATTTCCTCTCCAAATCTTCAAAGGAGATGCAGGTCATTTTTACTACTTTTCAAGAAACACTCAGGCGGTTGTTTCTTAATCTGACACCTAAAAAAAATACGCTTATTTCTCGCCCTCTCCATAAAGGTGTCGGTTTGTTCAGGAAACTTCAACAGTCCATGGTCGCCCTGCCTCCGGCCTAAGGCAGGGTTTTCCATACTAATCTACTTTCTCCATCCAGCCCACGCAGGGATGCCTTGACTGTCCCGGAGGACAAGAATGTTATCGCCTTTCTTTACTTCTGCAGCTATTATCGCAGGCTTACCGTCGATGGTAACTTTCGACCCCTTTACCTCGATCCTGTCACCCTTTTCGATCTTGGCATCGAGTCTTTCAATGTACCAGCTAGGACCGAGGTGGACCGCTATTGTTTCTTTATCTGTCTTGATCATCAGGTGAATGCCATAATTCATACCTTTCATAGGTGTAACCTTGTCCACTAATTCAACTGTGCCCGACACTGTTTCAACAGTCGCCGGGTTGTACATCCTGTTATACTGAGAACCCATGCCCCATCCTCCGCTGCCGCGCCAACCTCCCCAACCTGCAAAAGCCATGGAATAGGTTAAAATGATCGAGAGAGCTACCACCGCACCTGTGATTCGCTTTGTTCTCATAAATACCTCCTTAGGTTGGAATTCATTGATAGATTATATTATAACCATAACTTTAGACTTAAATTATGAATTTTTTATGAAAAACACTCATGCTTGCGCCGCGACTTCCTAGATTGCATCGCGGCTTTGAAGATCATGCGTGCCTGTTTCCGAATGTACCTTTTAGATAGTTGCGGCGGCTGAAAACTATCGGTTGGTCGGTGTTATCAACAAACAGACTGCGCATATTATGGGAGAATCGCACTATTTGCGATGGCAAAATATCCGCCATCTCTTCTTTTGCCACCCTGTGGCAGCCTCTTGCCGGACTGGGGGCAGAAATGAATCGGAATGGGTGTAGGCTTAACCGGAATATGAATGGAAAGAAGGCAGGAACGGCTGTTTTAAGCTTCCAGTCCTAAATCTACCGCAACGGTCTTGACGATTGTATCGTCTACTACCGTCTTCTTGAAGAGGAACCCCTCCAGCAGCGCATTGTCGCATATCGTATTGATCAGCCTCGGGCTTCCGTTCGAGTACTTATAGATCAGCTTTATGGCGGATTCGGTGAACACGTCGCTGTTGCCGGAGGCCACCCCCATCCGGTGTCTGATATAGTCCTTCGTATCTTCCTCCGAGAAAGACTGCAGCTTTATCCTGACCGCCACCCTCTGTTTGAGAGGCTCGTCGAGGGAGAGCACCTGGTCGAGTTCGGGCAGGCCGAAGAAAATGAAATTGACCATCTTTCCGACGGCGCTTTCCATATTCAACAGTCCCCTGAACTCCTCCATTATCTCCCTTGAGTTGAGCATCTGGACTTCATCCATCAGCACTACAGCCTTTTTGCCCTGCTCGTTGATCTCATGAAGCCTTCTGTAGATCTGGCTGAGAAGTTCGATCTTATCGTCAGACAGGTCATCTACGCCCAGTTGGAGCGCAAATTTCTTAAAGAGCCATTCTGAGCTTACGGAGGAATGTATGATAACAAGGAGGGCAGCCTCATAATTTTCTTCGTCAAGTTCTTCAAGGAGCTTCCTGGCGAGGGTCGTCTTGCCCGCACCGATATTGCCGATGACTACAGCCAGCCCCTTTTTCGTGTCGACGGCGTATTTCAGCTTTAGGATAGCCTCTGCCTGCTGGTGGCTATTGTAGTAAAACCTGCTGTCCACCACATTCGAGAACGGGTGTTCATTGAGTCTGTAATATTCTAGGTAGTCCACTCTGTTCCTTTGCCCGTGATAAGACCCTTGTTTCTCCTATAGGTCTGATATTGCAGAATACCACAGGTATAGATTAAAACAATAGTATCTTAACAGATTTTACGGAATAAAGCAGATGGATTAAAGGTAGGATACCCTGTCTTTCTTTGCCTTCGGTTTTTCATCCTCGCTTCCCTTCAAAGACCGGATCTTGATCTGGCCCATCTTTTCAGAAACGTTCCTGAATTTCGCATTCCAACCAAAGACCTCGGTATATAAATCCAGCGCCTCCTTCAGGTTGTTGTTTTTTTCGTAAGCATCTGCAAGCTCATATTTGATCGCCCAGTAGGACTCGTCCTTGTCGTTTACTTCCTTGATGGCCTTTGTCAGGATATCGATGGCAAGAGAATACAGGCCTTTTTCCATGTAACAGACGCCGAGCATCGTCGAGGACTGCATAGACCTCTTCGGGTCGTTCCTCGAAGTCTGAAACTCCTTGATCGCATCGTCGATCAGCCCCATCTCCTTATATGCTATTCCGAGGTTGTAATGGGTTTCCGAGTCCTCATCGCTAAGTTCCCCTTCCAGCCCCTTTTTGAACTCCTGGAATATCTCGAGAACATCGCTGTCAAGTTCAGGTTCGGGCATTTCCTGGGCATCAACAAGGTCCTGATCGCTAAAGTCGAATTCTTCATACTCAGTCTTTCCAGCCGGCAGTTCCACGTTTTCTTCAATGACTTTTTCAGTATTTTGGCCGGGAAGCTCTTCAGGAATGATTTCGCGAACAACAGGCCTTTCGATAATATTTTCATCGATAACGGTTTCTTCCACTTTATGTTCCCGGACAATGGGGATTTCTCCCTGAGGAAGTTCGCCTGCAGCAACGCCCGCTAAAGGCTGTTCCTCGAGGCCCTCAGGAGAAGACAAAGAGGGCTCGGCCGCTTCCGAGAACTGGCCCAGATTAGTCAGCCTCTCCGCAACATCTGTGTTCTGCGGAAAAAGTCTGTGAAGGCGTTCAAGTATTTTTGCGGCCTCCTGGGTGAGACCTTGACGCATATAAAAATCGGCCTCTGATATCTCTTCTTCGTAATCTTCTATCTCATAACCCTCTGCCGGGACTTCTCCAAAATCGCCCGTTGGGGCCCCGGCGTAAGAAGTCGGTTCTATCTTAAGTTGTGACGCCCCCCTTTCTGCGAGTCTCGGGTCATCGGGATTTATTTCGAAGGCATCCGTGAGCATTTTTTCGGAGTTTGCCGTGTCCCCTTTCCTTTTATAAAGTTCGTGCAGAACAATGCACTCCGTAACCAACGACTCCTTGTCGGATGTCTCGGCATAAAGGGCTTTGAGTTTATGATGCAGATCGAGGTTCTTCGGGTCCTTCAGTTTCAACCCCTCCAGGATTTTGATCGCCTCGCTCAACATGCCGTACCTGGAAAAAACATCAGCCTCCATAAAGAGCTCTTCGGCTGTTTTCTCCCCCTCTGTAATGCGAACCGTAACGGCTTCTTTCTCTGGCGGCGTCTCCACGGCTTCCGGCTTTCCGCTCAGTTCTTCAACAACCTCTCTCAACCGCATGTCATTAGGCCGGATATCAAGGGCCTCCTGGTAGCATGCAACCGCTTCGTCGACTATGCCCCTGTCCCTCAGCGAGTCGCCAAGGGAATTAAGCTCCGAGAAGGCCTGATCATTATCCCCGAGGTGTTTGTAAATAGACACCAGCCTCTTGCCGGTCTCAACCGGATCAATCTGGTTGAAAGGCTCAAGCAGACGGATGGATTCATCGAAGTTCTCCCGCAGGATCAAATCATCGATTACAGGGAGGTATTCTTCCAGTGCCTTATCCTGTGCACCATTTTTCAGATAAAACTCGCCGAGGAGCCTACGTGCCTTCAGATGGTTTGGCGCCATCCCGACGATCTTGATCAGATGTCCTTTTGCATTATCGTCATCGTTTGTCGCAAAGGAGAGTTCCGCATATCTGAAGAGCACTTCCGCATCTTCAGGGAAACGGGACGCAGCCTCTTTCATGCAGGACAAGGCATTTGCCATCTCACCTGTTTTTTCATAAAGATACCCAATTCCCATTGCCGCTTCTTTATTCAGCGGCTGGATCTCCAGGACCTTCCGGTAGTATTCCGTGGCCTTCGGGATGTCACTCTTGTCATCGTATATCTTGGCTATGTGGAGGTATTCCTTAGCCGCGTCTACACTCAGGCCTTCTTTGAAGAAGATCTCCGCCACCTTGTTCCGCAGAGGAACATTCGCAGGGGAAAGGGAAAGTATCTTTTGATAGATATCGAGGAGCCTGTCCTTCTTGCCCTCTTTCGACAGGCTGTCGGCGGTTGCAAGATAGTACTTTGTGGCGTCTGTGGCCAGGCCTTTCTCTTCACTCAATTCGCCGAGTGCATAAAGTGCGTCTGCATCGCCGGTGTTAACGTTCAAGACCTTTTTATATAAGGCTACGGCCTTGAGGGAAAAACCCTCCCGCCGAAAATAATTTGCGGCCTTATGGAATGATTCTACGGCGTTTTTCTTATCGCCTTTTTTGAGATAGAGGTCTCCGATTGTGTTAAAAGTGTTACCATCGGGAGAATCACTGATAAGCTTATCCCACTCGGATATGGCCTTATCGATCTGCCCCTTGGCGAGGTATTTCTGCGCTTCCCTTATTATTGCGGCTTTATCTGCCATTGTGTGTATCCTAATAATATCCGAGAAACTTAAAAAGTGTCAATAATACGATAACTTAGAACATGTATCCGCAATGAAACCGCGTTGTAATTTCCAAACAGCAAGTGCGCTGGGCATTGCCAACCCGATCCAATATATATCATATTATAACTTCAAAGCCCCTCTTTGTGCCATTTGACTCCATTTCGGGTTTTATGGTTAAATATTCTGCCTTTAAAATAGCCCTGTGAGGTTAAAAAGGCAAAGGAGTCAGTTACCGTGCACTTCGACCAAAACAAATCCGTACCCCGGCTTTCCCTATCGTCTGAAGGCGTTTCCTCCCGTTTTATTCTCACAGGGCCGCCTCTCGGTTTTCACTGCACCGGCCTTATGGAGGTCTGCCATGCCTAAAGAGCTTTTGGATAAAGATGATATAGAGAGGGCCATCACCAGAATGGCCCATGAGATAATAGAAAAGAACAAGGGGGTCAGGTCGCTCTGCCTTGTGGGCATCCAGAGGGGCGGCGTTCACCTTGCAAAAAGGCTTGCGGCGAAGCTCAAAGAGATAGAAGGGAAGGGCATACCGGTCGGAACACTCGATATAGCCCTCTACAGAGACGATATTACTGTGAGAAAGGAACAGCCGGTCGTAAGAAGGACCCAGGTGCCTTGCGAGATCAACAATAAAAAGGTCGTACTCGTGGATGATGTTCTCTTCACCGGGAGGTCCATAAGGGCCGCTATGGACGCGGTCATAGACATGGGCAGGCCCTCGACGATCCAGCTTGCGGTCCTTGTGGACAGAGGTCACAGGGAACTCCCGATAAAGGCCGATTTCGTCGGAAAAAATGTCCCGACTTCCCTTGAGGAGACTGTCCAGGTCCGTCTTGCAGAAGACGGCCTCGAAGACAAGGTGGTGCTCGAATGAGCCTGAGATCCAAGGACCTTGTGGGCATCAAGGGACTGGATGCAGCCGATATCGAGCTGATACTCGAAACTGCCTCGGGATTTAAGGACGTCCTGGGACGCGATATAAAGAAGGTGCCGGCCCTCCGGGGAAAGACCACCGTAAATCTTTTCTATGAGCCCTCAACAAGGACGAGGACTTCTTTCGAGCTTGCTGCAAAGAGACTGAGCACCGACGTCATCAATATCTCTGTCTCGACCAGCAGTGTGGTGAAGGGGGAGTCGCTGAGGGACACTGCCCTGACGATCCAGGCTCTGGGGGCAGACTTCATCATAGTCCGGCATTCCTGTTCCGGGGTCGCCCATTTTCTTGCCGAAAACCTCGACGCCTCTGTGGTCAATGCCGGCGACGGAACGAACGAACACCCGACGCAGGCCTTACTGGACCTTTTTACGATCATGGAAAAGAAACATGCGATCAAGGGGCTCGACGTCGCGATAGTAGGCGATATCCTCCACAGCAGGGTGGCCAAGTCGAACATCTATGCACTCAAAAAGCTTGGCGCGAATGTGAGGCTGATCGGGCCGCCGACCCTCGTCCCCGCATTTATGAAAGAGCTAGGGGTGGATATCTATACCGATATGAACAAGGGGCTTAAAGGCGTCGATATCGTCATGATGCTCAGGATCCAGATGGAGCGTCAGGGCAAGGGATTCTTCCCGACCACCGTGGAATATTTTAAGAACTGGGGACTCACCTCTGAAAGGCTTTCACGGGCCAAGAGAAATGTCCTTGTGATGCATCCCGGACCGATGAACCGCGGGGTTGAGATATCTTCCGACGTTGCCGACGGACTGAGGTCTGTCATTCTCGATCAGGTCACGAACGGGCTTGCGGTGAGGATGGCGGTCCTTTATCTGCTCGCGGGGGTGAAGGGATGACGATTGTGATAAGAAACGGCCGGGTCATAGACCCTTCGCAGGGGATAGACGGGATCTGCGATGTTCTGATAGAGGATGGAAAGATCAAAGAGGTAAGCAAGAAATTACCCGCCCATCCCCCCCCTGGTAAGGGGGGGCAGAGGGGGGGTAAGAGGAAAATCGATCCTTCCGGCATGAAAGAGATCGACGCCGGAGGGAAGCTTGTTGTCCCGGGGCTGGTCGATATGCACGTCCATCTGAGAGAGCCCGGATTCGAGTATAAAGAGACGATAAAGACGGGGACGGAGGCCGCTGTCAGGGGCGGGGTCACTTCGGTATGCTGTATGCCTAATACAAACCCTGTAAACGACAACTCGAGCGTTACCGAGTTCATCATGCGAAAGGCGGCCCACGAAGGCGCCTGCCGCGTCTATCCCATAGGCGCCATTACAAAGGGCCAAAAGGGAGAGGAGCTGGCCGAAATGACCATGATGCATGAGGCGGGGTGCATCGCTTTTTCGGACGACGGAAGGCCGGTCATGGACAGCCTCGTGATGCGCAGGGCTCTTGAGTATTCGAAAGTCCTGAACGTACCTATCATATCCCACTCCGAAGACCTCACCTTGTCTTCGGGAGGGGTGATGAACGAGGGCCTCCTGGCGGTGACGCTCGGACTGAAAGGCATCCCCGCGCAGGCCGAAGAAATCATGGTCGCCAGGGACATCGCACTTGCGGAACTTACAGGAGGGCGGATGCATATCGCTCATATATCGACGGAGGGTTCTGTCGAGCTCATCAGGGCGGCAAAAAAGAGGGGGCTTGCCGATATCACGGCCGAGACGTGTCCGCATTATTTCAGTATCACTGAAGAAGCTGTAGGAAACTATAATACCTATGCGAAAGTCAATCCTCCGCTGAGGAGAAAAAGGGATGTCGAGGCTGTAAAAAGAGGACTTCAGGACGGCACTATAGATGTGATAGCCACTGACCACGCCCCCCATCACACGGACGAGAAGCTCGGAGAGTTCGACTCCGCGCCTTCGGGCATATCGGGGCTTGAGACCTCGATAGGGCTGAGCATGAAACTCGTCGACGAAGGGGTCCTGACGCTTTCGGGACTCATCGGGAAGATGTCGCTCAATCCCTCGGTGATAGTCGGAATAAAGTGCGGCACGCTCAGGCCGGGCGCGGATGCAGACCTCTCGGTTATCGAAACCGGAAGAGAGTACAAAGTGGACCCCGGACGTTTCAGTTCGAAAGGGAAGAACACCCCTTTTGATGGATGGCTGCTTAAGGCGAAACCGGCTGTCACGATCACTCTTGGAAGGATATACGAATGGGAATGAAGGCGTTGCTGGTGCTGGCTGACGGGACGGTCTTTGAAGGCCGGGGTTTCGGCGCGGAAGGCGAGACAATGGGAGAGGTTGTCTTCAATACCTCTATGACCGGTTATCAGGAGATCCTGACGGATTCGTCTTACAAGGGTCAGATCGTGACGATGACCTATCCGCAGATCGGCAATTGCGGCATAAACGAGGAGGACATTGAATCCGCCGGCGGTATAAAGGCCGAAGGGTTTGTCGTCAAGGAGGCATGCGATTTCCCGAGCAACTGGCGTTTGTCGGGAAGCCTCATCGACTATATGAAAAGGTCCGATGTCGTCGGCATCCAGGGGATCGATACAAGGGCGCTGACGAGACACCTCAGGAACCACGGCGCCCAGATGGGGATCATATCCTCGGTCGGCCCTGATCCGGCGGCTCTTCTCGAAAAGGTCAGGTCCCATCCGGGCATTTCCGCCTTTGACTTCGTAAGGGATGTCACCACAAAGGAGGTCTACCGTTGGGAAGAAGGCTGCTGGAAGTGGTGCGTCGTGGAGAAAAAAATGGCACATGCGGGGGTCGTTGTCTATGACTTCGGGATCAAATTCAACATTCTTAGGAATCTTGTGGAGGCAGGGTTTGGCGTCACAGTTGTTCCAGCTGGTACGCCCGCTGAGGCGGTGCTGGAGATGGACCCCGACGGCATAATCTTAAGCAACGGGCCGGGTGACCCCGAGACCGTGACGTACGGGATAGAGAACGCAAAAAAGCTGATGGGGAGGAAGCCGATATTCGGCATCTGTCTCGGACACCAGATACTCGGTCTAGCGATGGGGGGGAATACATATAAGTTGAAATTCGGACATCACGGCGGCAACCATCCGGTGAAAGACCTCTCTACGAACAAGGTAGAGATTACTTCGCAGAACCATAATTACTGTGTGGATATAAAGAGCCTTCACGGAAAGGCGAGACTCACCCATACGAACCTCTATGACGGGACCGAAGAGGGCATGAGGCATGTGGAACTCCCGGTCTTTTCGGTCCAGCATCATCCGGAGGCAGGGCCGGGGCCGAATGATTCTGTTCACCTCTTCAGAAAGTTCAGAGACCTGATCGAGGGCGCTCCGGCATAATGGCAGTCCGTGAAAAAAGATATAAGATAGAGAAGACAGACTCTTCGCTTCTGTTAAGGACGGAACATTTCTCGGCGGAGAGAGACAGTGTATTGCACAAGGGAATCTACAACAAAGAGTTTGCCTCTGTGCTCTCTTCCCTGGCCGTAGCAGGCCTTACATACGCGGCGCTGGCCATGCAGCAAAGAAGGACGATACTGCCGCATGTTGCATTTGCAGTCATTCTTATCGGAGGTTATCCGCTCTTCAGGTTGTTTGTCTTTAAAGACAGGTACCTGGAGGCCCTCTTCGATCTCTCCAAAGGACTGGCCGAGGTTTCCATTTCCGGTCTGATAGGGAAGAAAACGGAGAGTCTCCCGCTTTCTTCGGTGAAGAACGTCCTGATAGAAAGCAAGAAGATCGGTGTCGAGAACCCCGACGCGGTAGAGTTTGTTGAGAAGATCTCAGCTCAGCATGGGACGGTCATCCCGGGGTTCGGCGAGGAGAAGACCTTTTTTATGCTGAAGCTCACTCTCGCAGACGGCACCGGACGGATGATCTATGCGGACACGGAGATGCAGGATGTGATGGATGCGCACGAGGAGATAATGGGGTTTCTGAAGATTTGAAAAACTGTGATGTTGTTTGCGGAAGGCAGATATGCTGAAAAAAGCCATAAAGGCGGCAGGATTGATTGTGATCCACGTAAACGCAGGAGTAGCCATAAGTGACTTCAGGTAAAGGTTGGTCGGCCTCTCCCGGGCGCTGTGAGGTGCCGCTGGATATGGACTTTTTTCACCACACCCGCCTTCCTTATTGTTCTTTCTTTGTTGTTAGTGACGGCACCGTAAATATACTTTTGAGAGGTCAACTTGCCCAAGAGAGAAGATATTAAGAGCATACTGATTATAGGCTCCGGCCCGATCGTCATAGGCCAGGCCTGCGAATTTGATTATTCCGGTACCCAGGCCTGCAAGGCGCTCAGGGACGAGGGCTACAGGGTCATCCTCGTCAACTCCAACCCGGCCACCATAATGACCGATCCCGAGACTGCCGACGCCACGTACATCGAGCCGCTGACAACTGAAATCCTCGAACTCATCATTGATAAAGAGCGGCCCGACGCGATCCTTCCAACCATGGGGGGGCAGACCGCCTTAAACCTGGCGGTCGAACTTGCCGAGAAAGGGATAATCGAAAAATATGGCGTCGAACTGATAGGGGCAAAGCTCCATGCTATAAAGAAGGCTGAAGATAGGGAGCTCTTCAAGGAAGCGATGGCGAAGATAGGTCTTGAGGTGCCTAAGAGTGCGGCCGTTATCAGCGTTCGGGAGGGCATGGACATCATCGGGGAGATCGGATTCCCGGCTATACTCAGACCGGCCTTTACGCTGGGCGGCACGGGCGGCGGCATCGCATACAACAAGGAAGAGTTTGTCGAACTCCTTGACAAGGGAATTAAGCTCAGCCCAGTGAGCCAGGTGCTTATAGAGGAATCGGCCCTGGGCTGGAAAGAGTACGAGCTTGAGGTAATGCGGGACAGGAAAGATAATGTGGTGATCGTCTGCTCGATAGAGAATTTCGATCCCATGGGGATCCATACCGGAGATTCGATCACAGTGGCCCCTGCACAGACTTTGACGGACAAGGAATACCAGCGGATGCGTGACGCATCAATAGCCATAATCCGGGAGATAGGAGTAGATACCGGCGGTTCGAACATACAGTTCGCCCTTGACCCGAAAGACGGCAGGATGGTGGTTATAGAGATGAACCCGAGGGTGTCAAGGAGTTCAGCCCTTGCCTCTAAGGCCACGGGTTTTCCGATAGCAAAGATAGCCGCGAAACTGGCCGTGGGACTCACGCTCGATGAGATCAGAAACGATATTACGAGGGAGACCCCGGCGTCCTTTGAACCTACCATCGACTATGTTGTGACCAAGTTCCCCAGGTTTGCCTTTGAAAAATTCCCCGAGGCTGACCCTGTCCTGACGACCCAGATGAAATCCGTAGGTGAAGTGATGTCCATCGGCAGGACGTTCAGGGAGTCCTTGCAGAAGTCCCTAAGGAGCCTGGAGTCCGGAAGCTACGGCATGGAGGAGGTCGGCGGAGATATTGAGAAGATAAAGATGAAATTAAAAATACCCGGGGTCGAGAGGTTCTGGTATGTGGCACAGGCAATTCGCGCGGGTATGAGCATCGAAGAGATATATGAGCGTACGGCGATAGACCCGTGGTTCCTGAACCATATGAAGCAGATCGTGGAGATGGAAGAAGAGATAAAAAAGCATAGCGCAAAGAGCACGGCGCACAGCGTAAATCCCCATGCCCT
>Ga0316628_100000181_pt1 | contig 39517 bp, 35 predicted proteins | sample OWC_Aug_M2_C1_D5_FD_207648 | JGI IMG/M metagenome (GOLD analysis project Ga0316628, IMG submission 207648) | Wetland soil microbial communities from Old Woman Creek delta, Ohio, United States - OWC_Aug_M2_C1_D5_C | ecosystem: Environmental > Terrestrial > Soil > Wetlands | place: USA: Ohio...
TGGAAACGTGCCGCACGTCGCGGCCCTTCACCATGTAGATGACGTACTCGGCCATGTTTTTCGCATGGTCGCCGATGCGCTCGACCGCCTTGGCGATGAACAGGATCTCGAGCGAGCGCGTGATGGTCCGCGGATCCTCCATCATGAAGGTGATCAGCTGGCGCATGATGGCGCGGAACTCGTCGTCCACCGCCTCGTCCTGCTTCACCACTCGCATGGCTTCGCCGATGTCGAGTCGCGCGAAGGCGTCGAGCGACTGGCGCAGCATCGCGAGCGCGCGGTCGGCCACGTGCGACAGGTCCATGCGCGGCATGTGCTGGCGCCCGGCGCCGTGGATCAGCTTGGCCATGCGACCGATCTTCTCTGCCTCGTCGCCGATGCGCTCGAGGTCGGTGATGGTCTTGATCACCGTGATGAGCAGGCGCAGGTCGACGGCCGCCGGCTGGCGGCGCGCGATAATGTGGCTGCAGGATTCGTCCAGCTCGACCTCGAGCGCGTTGACGCGGTGATCGTTGGCGATCACTTTGTCGATCAGCTCCATGTCCCCCGAGCGCAGCGCCTCCATGGCGCGCACGATCTGCTCCTCGACCAGGCCACCCATGTGCAGCACGCGCGAACGCACCCGCTCGAGCTCGGCGTCGAATTGCTTGGAAGTATGCTCGGTCATCCTGGGCCTTTTCCTAGCACGGACAACAGGTTAGCACACGCCACGTTACATAAGTGTGACTTGCTTTACAACCCCGTCGCGCGCATCGTGCGCACGCCCTGCGCCGTTCCCAGCAGCAGCAGGTCGGCGGGCCGGCGCGCGAAGATGCCGTTGGTCACCACGCCGGCGATGTTGTTGAGCTCGGCCTCGAGCTGCGGCGGATCGACGATCGAAAGACCGTGGCAATCGATGATCAGGTTGCCGTTGTCGGTGCGGTAGCCCTCGCGCAGCTCGGGCTGGCCGCCCAGCGCAAGCAGCCGGCGTCCCACGTAGCTGCGCGCCATCGGAATCACCTCCAGCGGCAGAGGGAACTTTCCCAGCACCGGCACCAGCTTGGAGGCGTCGCAAATGCACACGAAGCGCCTGGCCACGGCGGCGATGATCTTCTCGCGCGTGAGCGCGCCGCCGCCCCCCTTGATCATGTACAGATGCTCGTTCACCTCGTCGGCGCCGTCCAGGTAGACCGGCAGCTCGTTGACGCTGTTCAGGTCGAATACGCGGATCCCATGGCGCTTGAGACGCTCGGCGCTCGCCTCGGAGGCCGCCACCGCGCCCTCGATGCGTCCCTTGATGGAGGCGAGCGCGTCGATGAAGAAGTTCACCGTCGAGCCCGAGCCGACGCCGACCACCGCGTCCTCGACGACGTGCTTGAGCGCCTCGCGCGCCACCGCCTGCTTGAGCTGATCCTGACTCATTTCTTCCTTTGCGGAGGGAGGTCGGTGCACACGCCCTCGTAGAGCTCGGCCGCCATGCCGAGCGATTCGCTCACCGTCGGGTGAGGGTGGATGGTCTTGCCGATGTCGGTCGCGTCGGCGCCCATCTCGATCGCCAGCGCCAGTTCGCTGATCAGGTCGCCCGCGCCGGCGCCGACGATGCCGCCGCCGACGATGCGATGCGTTTCGGCATCGAAGATCAGCTTGGTGAAGCCTTCGTCGCGCGCGTTGGCGATCGCCCGGCCGGATGCGGCCCAGGGGAACTTGGCGACGCCGATCTTGGCGCCGGCCTTCTTCGCCTCGTCCTCGGTCAGCCCGACCCAGGCGATCTCGGGATCGGTGTAGGCGACCGACGGGATGACGCGCGCGTCGAAATGCGACTTCTGGCCGGCGGCGGCCTCGGCCGCGACATGGCCCTCGTGCACCGCCTTGTGCGCGAGCATCGGCGCTCGCGCGATGTCGCCGATAGCGAAGATGTGCGGCACGTTGGTGCGCATCTGCGAGTCGACCTCGATGAAGCCGCGCTCGGTCACCGCGACCCCGGCGGCCTCGGCGCCGATCTTCCTGCCGTTCGGGGCTCGGCCCACCGATACCAGCACCAGATCGTAGAGCTGCGGCTCCTTGGGCGCGTTCTCGCCCTCGAACCAGACCTTGATGCCCTCCTTCTGCGCCTCGGCCTTCGCGGTCCTGGTCTTGAGCATCAGCTTGTCGAAGCGCTTGGCGTTGAACTTCTGCCATACCGCGACCAGGTCGCGGTCCGCGCCGAGCATCAGGCCGTCGAGCATCTCGACCACGTCGAGGCGCGCGCCGAGCGTCGAGTACACCGTGCCCATCTCCAGGCCGATGATGCCGCCGCCGATCACCAGCATCTTCTTCGGCACCGCACGCAGCTCGAGCGCGCCGGTCGAGTCGACGATACGCGGATCATCGGGCAGGAAGGGCAGCCTCGCCGATTGCGAGCCGGCGGCGATGATCGCGCTCTTGAAGCGCACGGTCTTCGTTCCGTCCGCGGTCTCCACGGTCAGCCGTTGGCCGTCGACAAAGCTGCCGACGCCCTGCAGCACCGTCACCTTTCTGAGCTTGGCCATGCTCGCCAGGCCGCCGGTGAGCCTGACCACCACCTTGTCCTTGAAGGCGCGCAGCTTGTCGAGCTCGATCTTCGGCTCGCCGAACACGATGCCGTGCGTCGCCATGGCGCGTGCCGCGTCCATCACCGCGGCGGTATGCAGCAGCGCCTTGGACGGGATGCAGCCGACGTTCAGGCACACGCCGCCGAGTACGGCGTAGCGCTCGACGAGCACGGTCTTCATGCCGAGGTCCGCGGCACGGAACGCCGCCGAATAGCCGCCGGGACCCGAGCCCAGCACCAGCACATCGCATTCCAGGTCGCTCGCGCCCGCGGGCCGCGGCGCCGCCGGGGCTTGCGCTCGAGGGACTTCGGCTGCGCCGCCTTCGAGGGTCAGCACGGGCGACCCCTGGGAGAGCTTGTCTCCGAGCTTGACCGCAATCGCCTTCACCACGCCCGCCTCGGGCGACGGGATCTCCATCGTCGCCTTGTCGGACTCGAGCGTGATCAGCGACTGCTCCTTCGTCACCGTGTCGCCCGGCTTCACCAGCACCTCGATGACCTCGACGTCCTTGAAGTCGCCGATGTCCGGGACCCTTACCTCGATCAGCTTGGCCATCTCAGAGGAGCGACCTGCGGATATCGGACAGCACCGAAGCCAGATAGCTGGTGAAGCGCGCCGCCGCCGCGCCGTCGATGACGCGGTGGTCGTAGGACAGCGACAGCGGCAGCATCAGCCGCGCCGTGAATTCCTTGCCGTCCCACACCGGGCGCGTCACCGAGCGCGAGACGCCGAGGATGGCGACCTCCGGAGCATTGATAATCGGCGTGAAAGCCGTGCCGCCGATGCCGCCGAGGCTCGAGATGGAGAACGTGCCGCCCTGCATGTCACCCGGCTTGAGCTTCTTGTCGCGGGCGAGCTTCGAGACTTCCGCCAGCTCGCGCGCCAGGTCGAACACGCCCTTGCGGTCGGCGTCCCTGACCACCGGCACCACCAGGCCGTCGGGCGTGTCGACTGCCACGCCGATGTGGTAGTACTTCTTCAGCACCAGGTTCTCGCCCTTCGGGTCGAGCGATGAATTGAACTGCGGGTATTGGCGCAGCGCGGTGACCGAAGCCTTGATCAGGAAAGCGAGCATCGTCAGCTTGAAGCCCTGCTTTTCGGTCACGGCGGTGTTCGACTTGCGGAATGCCTCGAGGTCGGTGATGTCCGCCTCGTCGAATTGCGTCACGTGCGGGATCGAGACCCAGTTGCGGTGCAGGTTCCCGCCCGAGAGCTTCTGGATGCGCGACAGCGGCTTCGTCTCGATCGGGCCGAACTTGGCGAAATCGACTTCGGGCCAAGCCGGAAGATTGAATGGCAGCGCACCGCCGCGCGCCGCCGGCGGCTGCGCCGCGGAGCCCTGCGCCATGACGCCCTTGACGAAGCCCTGCACGTCCTCGTGCAGCACGCGTCCCTTCGGGCCGCTGCCCCGCACCCTGCCGAGATCGACGCCGAGCTCGCGCGCGAACTTGCGCACCGACGGGCTGGCGTGCGGCTTGGAGGCGGTCGCCTCCTGCGGCTCGGCCGGAACCGGCTCGGGCCGCGGGATCGTCATCTGCCTCGGTGCCGCCGCAGGCGTTGGCGCCGGCGCCGCTGCCGGTGCCTTGGCGGGGGCGGGGGCCGGCGCCTCTTGAACCCCGCTGCCGCTTTCGATCACCAGCACCGGCGAGCCTTCGGAAAGCTTGTCGCCCAGCTTGACGAGCAGCTCCTTGACCACGCCCGCCTGCGGCGAGGGAATTTCCATCGTCGCCTTGTCCGACTCGAGCGTGATGAGCGACTGCTCGGCGCTGACCGTGTCGCCGGGCTTGACCAGCACCTCGATCACCTCGACGTCCTTGAAATCGCCGATGTCCGGGACCCTCACCGTGCGCGCGCCACCGACTGCTTCGGTCCCCGATTCCCCTCTGGTGTCCCGCTTGGGTTCAGGCTTCGGCTCGGCCTTCGGCGCGGCCGCCGCTTGCTGCTCCTCGAGCATCAGAAGCAGCGAGCCCTGGGAAACCTTGTCGCCGACCTTCACCTTCAGCTGCTGCACCACGCCGGCGGCGGGCGACGGGATCTCCATCGTCGCCTTGTCCGACTCGAGCGTCACGAGCGACTGCTCCGCGGCAATCGCGTCGCCGGGCTTGACGAGGACCTCGATGACCTCGACGTCCTTGAAGTCGCCGATGTCCGGTACCAGGACCTCCTTCATACGGTGGTCGGGTCCGGTTTTTCGGAGTCTAGGCCGTATTTGACGATCGCGTCGGCCACCGTCTTAGGCCTGCCCTCGCCCTGGTCGGCGAGCGCCTTGAGCGCTGCCACGGCGATGAAATTACGGTCCACCTCGAAGAAGTGCCGCAGCTTGGCGCGCGAATCCGAGCGCCCGAAGCCATCGGTGCCGAGCACGCGGTAGACGCGCTCCTTCGGGATGAACGGCCGGATCTGGTCGGCGAAGGTCTTCATGTAGTCGCTCGCTGCGACGACCGGACCCACGTGTTTCTCGAGGCATTGCGTTACGTACGGCACCCGCGCCGGCTGCGCCGGATGCAGCATGTTCCAGCGATCCGCAGCGAGACCTTCGCGCCGCAGCTCGGTGAAGCTGGTCGCGCTCCACACGTCCGCGGCGACGCCCCAATCCTTCTCGAGCAGCTCGGCCGCCGCCAGCACTTCCCGCAGGATGGTGCCGGAGCCCATCAGCTGCACGCGCGCCTTGGCGCTCGACGCCGACTTGCGCAGCAGATACATCCCCTTGAGGATGCCCTCCTCGACGCCCGCGGGCATCGCCGGATGCTCGTAGTTCTCGTTCATCACGGTGATGTAGTAGTAGACATCCTGCTGCTCCCCGAGCATGCGGCGCAGGCCGTCTTGAATGATCACCGCGAGCTCGTAGCCATAGGTCGGGTCGTACGAAACGCAGTTGGGGACCACCGACGACAGGATGTGCGAGTGCCCGTCCTCGTGCTGCAGCCCTTCGCCGTTGAGCGTCGTGCGTCCGGCGGTGCCGCCGATCAGGAATCCGCGCGCGCGCTGGTCGGCCGCCGCCCAGGCGAGATCGCCGACGCGCTGCAGGCCAAACATCGAATAGAAGATGTAGAACGGCACCATCGCCAGGTTGGAGTGGCTGTACGAGGTCGCCGCCGCGATCCACGACGAGAACGCCCCCGCCTCGTTGATGCCTTCCTCGAGGATCTGGCCCTGCTGGTCTTCGCGGTAGTACATGACCTGGTCGCGGTCCACCGGCTCGTACTTCTGTCCCTCGGCGGCGTAGATGCCGAGTTGCCGGAACATGCCTTCCATGCCGAATGTGCGCGCCTCGTCGGGCACGATCGGCACCACGTGCTTGCCCAGGCCCTTGTCGCGGATCAGCGCGGTGAGCGCGCGCACGAACGCCATAGTGGTGGAGATCTCGCGCCCCTCGGAGCCCTTGAGCAGCGGCTCGAACGCCGAGAGCGGCGGCACCGGAGGCGGAGCGTCGACCTTCCGGCGCCGCTGCGGCAGGTAGCCGCCGAGCGCCTGGCGGCGCTCGTGCAGGTACTTCATCTCGGGCGAATCGGGCGGCGGCACGTAGAACGGCAGCTTGTCGAGCTGGTCGTCGGGGATTGGGATGTTCATCCGGTCGCGCATCTCGCGGATGGTCTCGACGTCGACCTTCTTCAGCTGGTGTGTCGGGTTCTTCGCCTGGCCCTGCTTGCCCAAACCGTAGCCCTTGATGGTCTTGGCGAGGATCACGGTCGGCTGGTCCTTGTGCTTTACTGCCGCCGCGTAGGCCGCGTAGATCTTGTGCGGATCGTGGCCGCCGCGATTGAGCCGCCAGATGTCCTCGTCGGTCATGCGCGACACCATCTCGAGCAACTGCGGGTACTTGCCGAAGAAGTACTTGCGCACGAAGGCGCCGTCGTTCGCCTTGTAATTCTGGTACTCGCCGTCGATCGTCTCCTGCATCAGTCGCTGCAGCAGCCCGTCCTTGTCGCGCGCCAGCAGCGGGTCCCAGTACGAGCCCCAGATGAGCTTGATCACGTTCCAGCCGGCGCCGCGGAAATCCGACTCGAGTTCCTGGATGATCTTGCCGTTGCCACGCACCGGGCCGTCGAGCCGCTGCAGGTTGCAGTTGACGATGAATATCAGGTTGTCGAGCTTTTCGCGCACCGCCATGCCGATGGCGCCGAGGGACTCGGGCTCGTCCATCTCGCCGTCGCCGCAGAAGCACCACACCTTGCGGTTCGCCGTGTCCGCCATGCCACGCGCGTGCAGGTACTTCAGGAAACGCGCCATGTAGATCGCCTGGATCGGCCCAAGGCCCATCGACACCGTGGGGAATTGCCAGAAATCCGGCATCAGCCACGGGTGCGGGTACGACGAGATGCCTTTGCCGTCGACCTCGCGGCGGAAGTTGAGCATCTGCTCTTCGGTCAGCCGGCCCTCGAGCTGCGCGCGCGCGTAGATCCCGGGCGAGGAATGGCCCTGGAAGTAGATCAGGTCGCCGCCATGGCCGTCGGACGGCGCGTGCCAGAAATGGTTGAACCCCTGCCCGAACAGTGTGCCGACCGAGGCGAAGCTGGCGATGTGGCCGCCCAGTTCGTCGTCGTTCTTGTTGGCGCGCGCCACCATCACCATGGCGTTCCACCGACAGTAAGAGCGAATGCGCTCTTCCAGGGCGTGATCGCCCGGCGAGCGCTCCTCCATGTGCGGCGCGATGGTGTTGATGTAGGCGGTGGTGGCCGAGAACGGGATATAGGCTCCCGAGCGCCGCGCCTTGTCGACGAGCTTGTCGAGCAGGTAATGGGCGCGCTCGGGCCCCTCGCGCTCGAGCACCGCTTCGAGGGCGTCGAGCCACTCCTTGGTTTCGAGCGCATCTGGATCGTTGGCCGCGGGCTGCTGCGGGACGGCGGACATGTCTTCCTCCAAGCTTGTGGCTTTTTGCATCGGGCGCGCTTTTTGAGCGCGAGTGGACGCGAAGAAGCTTAATACGAGCACCTGGGCGGCTCAAACCGCCGTTTCGCATTATAAAACGGCATCTTGTATCGTGCAAATCAGCTGCCCGCAATGCGATGATAGACTGCCGCGCCTCGCGCGCCGCTTTTCATGACCGCAAAAATCATCGACGGAAAATCGCTCGCCGCCGCGGTGCGCGCGTCGGTCGGGCCGGCGATCGAGCAGCTCGCGGCGCGCGGCCGGCGCCCGGGACTCGCCGTGATCCTGGTGGGCGACGATCCCGCCTCGCGCATTTACGTGCGCAACAAGGTGCGCGCCTGCGAGGAGACCGGCTTGCGCTGGGAGCTGCACGAATATCCGGCCGGCGTCGACGAGGCGACGCTGCTCGCGCGCCTCGCGGAGCTCGATCGCGATGCCCGGGTACACGGCATCCTGGTGCAGCTGCCATTGCCCGCGCACCTGGACACGCAACGCGTGCTCGCGGCAATTTCGCCTTCGAAGGACATCGACGGCTTTCACGCGCAAAACCTCGGCGCGCTGGTTTCCGGCAAGCCGGGATTCGTGCCCTGCACGCCCGCCGGCGTGATGCGCATGCTCGAGAGCGAGGGCGTGCCCCTCGCGGGCCGTCACGCCGTGGTCGTGGGGCGCTCGAACATCGTCGGCAAGCCGGCGGCGCTGCTGCTCTTGCAAAGAGACGCCACCGTCACCATCTGCCATTCCAAGACCGTCGACCTTGCCGCGATCACGCGCCGGGCGGACGTGCTCATCGCCGCGGTCGGACGCGCGCGACTGATCACCGCGGAGATGGTGAAGCCCGGCGCCTGCGTGATCGACGTCGGCACCAACCGGCTTGCCGACGGCAAGCTTTGCGGCGACGTCGATTTCGGCCGAGTGAAAGAGGTTGCGGGCTGGATCACCCCGGTCCCGGGTGGCGTGGGGCCGATGACCGTCGCCATGCTCGTGAGCAACACCGTACGTGCAGCGCTGGAACTTACCAAATCAACATGAATCCCCTGCTCGATTTCTCAGGCCTTCCGCGTTTCGCAGATATCAGGCCGGAGCACGTTGCGCCCGCGATCGACCAGCTTCTCGCAGAAGGACGCTCGGTGGTCGCGCAGGTGACCGCACCGGGCGTTCCGGACACCTGGGATGCGTTCATCGCGCCGCTCGAGGACGGCAACGAGCGGCTGTCGCGCGCCTGGGGCCAGGTAGCGCACCTGCACGCGGTACTCGACAGTCCGGCGCTGCGCGAAACCTACAACGCGAACCTGCCCAAGCTCACCCAATACTGGACCGAGCTCGGCCACAACACGCAGCTGTTCGGGAAATACCGCAGATTGCGCGCTTCGCCCGCATACGCGGACCTGCCGCCCGCGCGCCGCAAGCAAATCGACGACGCGCTGCGCGATTTCCGGCTGAGCGGCGCCGAGCTGGCGCCCGAGCAGAAAGCGCGCTTCGCGGCGATCCAGGACGACCTCGCCCGGCTCGGCGCGAAGTTCTCCGAGAACCTGCTCGATGCCACCAACGCGTTCACACTCGTCATCGAAGACGGCGCGCGCCTCGCCGGATTGCACGACGACGCGCTCGAGGCGGCGCGCCTCGCCGCGGACAAGGACGGCCACAAAGGATGGAAGTTCACCTTGCACGCGCCTTCCCACCTGCCGGTGATGCAGTACGCCGACGACCGCCGGCTACGCGAGACCATGTATCGCGAGAGCGTCACCCGGGCGTCGGAATTCGGCAAGCCGGAATGGGACAACACCCCGCTCATCGCCCGCATGCTCCGCCTGCGCAAGGAAGAGGCGCGGCTGCTCGGCTACGCCAGCTTCGCTGAAGTCTCGCTGGTGCCGAAGATGGCCCAGTCGCCGGCGCAGGTGCTGGCGTTCCTCGACGATCTCGCGCTGCGCGCCCGCTCCTTCGCCGAGCGCGACGTCGCCGAGCTGCGCGAGTTCGCGCGCCGCGAGCTGGGCATCGACGAGCTCGAGTCCTGGGACCTCGCCTACGCGTCGGAGAAGCTGCGTGCCAAGCGCTATGACTTCTCGGACAACGAGGTGAAGCAGTACTTTCCGGAAGACGCGGTCCTCGCGGGGCTGTTCCGGCTGGTCGAGACGCTGTACGGCGTGCGCGTCGGCACGGCCTCGGCACCGGTATGGCACGCGGACGTGCGCTTTTTCGAGATCCGCGATGCGCGTGGCGCCCTCGTCGGTCAGTTCTACATGGATCTGTACGCGCGCGAGACGAAGCGCGGCGGGGCATGGATGGACGACGCGATCACGCGCCGACGCCGGCAAGGGCGCCTCCAGACCCCGGTCGCCTACCTGAACTGCAACTTTTCGCCCCCGGTCGGCGGCAAGCCGGCGCTGTTCACCCACGACGAGGTGATCACCCTGTTCCACGAATTCGGCCACGGGCTGCACCACCTGCTCACCCAGGTCGAGGACCTGGCCATCGCGGGCATGGGCGGCGTCGAATGGGACGCGGTGGAGCTGCCCAGCCAGTTCATGGAGAACTTCTGCTGGGAGTGGGATGTCCTGTCGCGCATGACGCGGCACGTGGAAAGCGGCGCGCCGCTGCCGCGCGCGCTGTTCGACAGGATGCTCGCCGCGAAGAACTTCCACGCCGGCCTCGCGATGCTGCGGCAGATCGAGTTCGCGCTGTTCGACATGCGGCTGCATGCGGAATTCGACCCCGAGGCGGGAGGCAGCGCGCTCGAGCTGCTCGACGAGGTGCGCGCCCGCGTCGCGGTACTCGTGCCGCCGGCCTACAACCGCTTTCCAAACAACTTCTCGCACATATTCGGGGGCGGCTATGCCGCCGGTTACTACAGCTACAAGTGGGCCGAGGTGCTGTCGGCGGACGCCTACAGCCTGTTCGAGGAGAACGGCGTGCTCGACCCGGCGACCGGCGCCCGATTTCGTGACGAAGTTCTCGCCGTCGGCGGCAGCCGCCCGGCGGCCGAGTCGTTCCGCGCCTTCCGCGGGCGCGAGCCGAAGGTCGACGCGCTGCTGCGGCACAATGGTATGATTTCCGCATGAAGTTCGGCCTCGGCGCACTCGGCTTCATCCTGTCGCTCGCATGCGGCGTGGCGCACTCGCAGCCGTATCGCTGGACCGACGCCGAGGGCCGCACGCACTACAGCGACACCCCGCCGCCGTCCTCCGCGACCAACGTCACCAAACCCGCGACGCGCGCGAGCGTGACGCAGGGCCAGGCCGCGCCCTTCGGCCTGGACAAGGCGATGAAGGAGTCACCCGTGACCCTGTACACCGCGCCTTCCTGCAAGGAAGCCTGCGCGCAGGCGCGCGCCGCCCTCAACGCGCGCAGCGTGCCGTTCAAGGAAATCCAGGTGTGGAACGAGCCGACCAACGAGGAGCTCAAGCGCGTGTCCGGCGGCACCCAGGTGCCGGTGCTGATCGTCGGCGCGCTTAAGCAGGTGGGCTTCGCGCAGAGCGCGTTCGACAACGCGCTCGACATCGCCGGTTACCCGGCCGCCGGCGTGCTGGCGCCGCGCACGCAGTCCCAGCCGCAAGCGCCAGAGGGTTACGTCGCCCCCGAGCAGCAGGCGGGCGGCGGGCCCGCGAGCGCTGCCGGGGAAGAGCCCGCGAAGCTCGGACCCTACGCACCCCGCTTCAGCTCCGAATCGAAAAAGTAACCCGCTCGCGAGAGATGCGCCTCGCGACCTGGAACGTCAATTCGCTCAAGGTACGGCTAGCGCACCTGACCGACTGGCTCGCGCAGGCGAAGCCGGACGTCGTGTGCCTTCAGGAAACGAAGACCGAGGATGCCGGCTTTCCCGCCGCCCAGGTCGAAGCTGCCGGCTACCGCGCTGCCTACGCGGGCCAGAAGACCTACAACGGCGTGGCGATCCTCGCTGCGCAGCCGCTCGCCGATGTCGTCATCGGCATCCCCGGGCATGACGACGCGCAACGACGCGCGGTCGCCGCCACCGTCGGCGACACGCGCGTCATCTGCCTGTATGCGCCCAACGGCCAGGCGGTGGGCTCGGAGAAGTACGACTACAAGCTACGGTGGTACGGCGCGCTGCTCGCCTGGCTCGCCGAGGAACTCAAGCGCCATCCGCACCTTGCGGTGCTCGGCGACCTGAACGTCGCGCCGGAGGACCGCGACGTGCACGATCCGAAGGCCTGGGAGGGCCAGGTGCACGTCTCGGAGCCCGAGCGCGCCGCGTTTCGCGCGCTGCTGGAGCTGGGGCTGAAGGACGGCTTTCGCCTGTTCGAGCAGCCCGAGAAGTCGTTCTCGTGGTGGGACTACCGCATGATGGCGTTCCGGCGCAACGCCGGACTGCGCATCGACCACATCCTGCTTTCCGATGCGCTCGCCGCGCGCTGCACCGCCTGCACGATCGACAAAGCGCCGCGCAAACTCGAGCGCCCATCGGACCACGCGCCGGTGGTCGCGGACATCGCCTAGGGCTGCATGCCCTTTTTCACCCCCGGCCGTGCCGCCATGCGCTCGCCCCAGCGCTTGAGCGCGTCCATGCCGCCCGCCTCCTCGAGCATTGCCTTGCGCAACGCATAGATCGGATACAAGGCGAGGTCCGCCACCGAGACCTCGTCGGCAAGGAACTCGCGCCCGGCGAGCCGCAGGTCTACATTGCGAAAAAACGCAACCAGACGCTTCTTGAAGAAGTCCGTGTTCGCGGGGAGCTTCTCGGGCACGGCATTCTCGAGCAGGAAGATCGTTCCGCTCGCTGCCGCGACGTCGCTCGTCGCGTGCATGAACCACTGGTACGCCAGCGCGCGCCGGCCGGCGTCTTTCGGGATGAACTTTCCCGACTTTTCGCTCGCGTACAGCAGGATCGCGCCCGATTGCGCGAGCGTCAGCGGCTTGCCTCCCGGACCCGCGGAATCGACCATTACCGGGATCTGGCCGGCAGGATTCATCTTCAGGAACTCGGGCTTCTTTTGCTCGCCTTTGGACAGGTCGACTTTGTGAACGCTGTGCTCGAGCCCCGATTCGGCCAGCGCGACGCTGGCGCGCAGGCCGTTCGCGGTGCCCCACATGTACAGTTCGATCATTGCGTGTCTCCTTGATCCGGTATCCCCGTGCCGGGGGACGGCATTGTCTCATCTGCGGTGCATCGCCCCGCGTACAATCGGTCGGGGGATCGGATGCAACCTGACGGCGCCACCAAGCTGAGCTTCAAGCGCTGGTACGAGCGGCGGCTCGTCGAAAGCCATGTTTGGCTCGTGTCGTGCATCCTGTGCGCGCTCGGCGCCTTTGTCCTGCTGGACGACTTCATGAGCTTTCGCCGATCGGGGCTCGTGATGCTGCTGACGCTGGCCGTGACGTACATCGCCGGGCTCGTCTGCTGGTATGCCTTGCAGCGCTACCGCATGTTGATGTCCGAGGCGCAACGCGTCGCCGAAGCGTCGACCTGCGGTGCCTGCGGCGCCCAGGGGCAGTTCGACGTCGTCGCGCCGGCGAGCACGCCAATGAGCGTGCGCTGAGGACGCGGCTCTATTCCGGCGCGTCGTTGAGAAAGGCCTCGAGCAGCTTGTAGGCCACTGCGAGCACCACCGGGCCGATGAATATGCCGACCACGCCGTAGGCGAGCAGGCCGCCGATGACGCCGGCGAAGATCAGCAGCAACGGCAGGTCGGCGCCGCGCCGAATCAGGATCGGGCGCACGACGTTGTCCATGCCGCCGACCACGACCGTCCACACCAGCAGGGCGACGGCCCAACTTGTCTCGCCCTGCCAGTAGAGCCAGCCCACCGACAGCGCGAGGACGGGCACCGGGCCGATCTGCGCGATGGAGAGCATGAACATGAGGGCGGTGAGCACCGCGGCAAACGGCACGCCCGCGATCGCGACGCCGGTCCCGGCGAGGATCGACTGGACGAGCGCCGTCACCACCACGCCGAGTGCGACCCCGCGGATCGCCTGACCCGCCAGAATGACCGAGCTCTCGCCGCGCGCCCCGGCGAGCCGCCGGCCGAAGCGCAGCACGCGCTCGGCGGCATACTCGCCCCCCGAATACAGGATCGCAGTGAGGATCACCGTCAGCAACAGCTGAATGAAGACCGCGCCCGCGCTGCCGGCGTGCCCAACGATCCACTTTCCAACATCCTTGACGTACGGCGCGAGGCGCGCCGCGAGCTCGCTATAGCCCTCGACCGCGACTTGTTGCCAAACCGCGGCGACCCGCTCACCCACCACCGGCAGGCCTGCAACCCAGTCCGGAGGCGGCGGCACCTGCATCGTAGCGAGGGTCTTGAGCCAGTCCGCGATTCGGTCCGCATTTTCGGCAATCGTCACGACCGCCAGCAGGATCGGCACGATGAATACCAGCAACAGTGCCAACGTCATCGCGACGACCGCCAGCGCTCTGCTTCCGCCGAGGTAAGCCTGCGCCCTGAGCATCAGTGGCCAGGTCGCAACCACGATCGTCACCGCCCAGATGAGCGAGGGCAGGAACGGCCTCAGCACCCAGATCGAGATGCCGATCAGCCCGCCCATCGTAAGCACGGCGAGCACCGTGCGGGTGAGGTCCTGCGTTGGCCTGGCGCTGGGCTGCGGGTCCATGCTCGCGCGATGCTACCCGCAGGGCGACGCTCAGTCGATCCGTCGGTAAGCGGGAAGCGTGAGGAACTCGACGTAATCGCCGGTGGTGATCTCGTCGAACAGCTTGGCCGCTTCCTCGTATTTTCCGACCCTCCAGCCCTCTTCGCCGAGATACGCCTTGACCTTCGGCAGCTCCTCGCCGAGCAGCTTGCGGAACAGCTCGACCGTCACCTTGCGGCCGTCATCGAGCCTGCCCTTCTCGCTGCGGATCCACTGCCAGATCTGCGAGCGCGAGATCTCCGCCGTCGCCGCGTCTTCCATGAGGTTGAACACCGGCACACAGCCGTTGCCCGCCAGCCAGGCACCCAGGTACTGGACACCCACCGAGATGTTGTTGCGCAGCCCCGCCTCGGTGATCGGCGTCTCGGGCCGGAAATCGAGCAGGTCTTTCGCGGCGACGCGCACGTCAGGGCGCTGCTTGCCGTACTGGTTCGGTCCCGGCATGTGCTTGTCGAAGACTTCCTTCGCAACCGGCACCAGACCGGGATGCGCGACCCACGTGCCGTCGCAGCCATCGGTCACCTCGCGCAGCTTGTCCTGGCGCACCTTCTCGAGCGCGGCCTCGTTCGCTGCCGGATCGTTCTTGATCGGGATCTGCGCCGCCATGCCTCCCATCGCCGGCGCGCCGCGCCGGTGGCAGGTCTTGACGAGCGACAGCGCGTACGCGCGCAGGAACGGCGCCGTCATCGTCACCTGCGCGCGGTCTGCGAGGCAGAAATCCTTGTTCGAGCGGAACTTCTTGATGCACGAGAAGATGTAGTCCCAGCGCCCGATGTTCAGGCCGGCAGAGTGATCCTTCAGCTCCCAGAGGATCTCGTCCATCTCGAACGCAGCGAGCACCGTCTCGATCAGCACGGTGGCCTTGACTGAGCCGTGCGGCACGCCGAGCTCCTTCTGCGCCATGGTGAAGATGTCGTTCCACAGGCGCGCTTCCAGATGCGACTCCAGCTTCGGCAGATAGAAGTACGGGCCCGAGCCGCGCGCGAGCAACTCCTTCGCGTTGTGGAAGAACAGCAGCGCGAAGTCGAACATGCCGCCCGAGACCGGCTTGCCGTCGACCTGCACGTGCCTTTCGTCCAGGTGCCAGCCGCGCGGGCGCGGGATCAGCACCGCCGTCCGGTCGTTCAGCTTGTAGCGCTTGCCGGCCTGCTCGAGCGTGATCGTGCGGCGCACGGCATCGCGGATATTGATCTGCCCGTCGATCATGTTGAACCAGGTGGGGCAGTTGGCGTCCTCGAAGTCCGCCATGAAGGTGGAGGCGCCCGAGTTGAGCGCGTTGATCACCATCTTGCGATCGGTCGGGCCGGTAATTTCGACGCGCCGGTCGAGCATGTCCTTCGGCTGCGGCGCGATGCTCCATTCCGAATCGCGCACCTGCTTCGTCTCGGGGAGGAAATCGGGCAGCTTGCCGCCGTCGAATTCTTTTTGTCGGGCCGCGCGCCTGGCGAGCAGCTCCTGCCGGCGCGGCTCGAAAGCGCGATGCAGCTTCGCCACGAACGCGAGCGCCTCGGGCGTCAGGATGTCGACGAACTCCGCCGTGATGCGGGCGGGGATTGAGATGCCCTGTGGAAGGCTCTGGGGAAGTGGGGGGGACATATGTGCAGCATTTTATGCACTGAAATGCGGCGCTGCAACATGAAATAGCGAGAACACAGGAGTAATCTTTCCCGGGTTATGGCGTTGAATTTCACATCGTGGAATCAAGCCTAGCACTGGTGTTGATGGAGGTTCTGCCATGCCGACGAAATACAACGTTCTGATCTTCGGGGCCTCCTACGGTTCGCTGCTCGCGACCAAGGTGGCGCTCGCCGGCCACAACGTGAAGCTCGTATGCCTTCCCGCAGAGGCCGAGCTGATCAACAAGGAAGGCGCCCGAGTCCGGATTCCCGTCAAGGGGCGCGACGCGGCCGTCGAAGTCGATTCGCGCAGACTCCCCGGCAAGCTGTCGGCCGACGGACCGAAGGCGGTCGCACCGACGGACTACGATCTCGTGGCGCTCGCGATGCAGGAGCCGCAATACGGCGCGCCCGGTGTGCGCGAGCTGCTCGGCGCCGTCGCCAAGGCGAGGGTCCCCTGCATGTCGATCATGAACATGCCGCCATTGCCCTACCTGCGACGCATTCCAGGCGTCTCGGTCGCGGCGTGCAGGAGCTGCTATACCGATCCGGCCGTATGGGACGAGTTCGACCCCGCGCTGGTGACGCTGTGCAGTCCGGATCCGCAGGCTTCGCGGCCGCCCGACGAGAAGGTGAACGTGCTCCAGGTGAGACTTCCGACCAACTTCAAGTCGGCGCGCTTCGAATCGGATGCTCATACGGCCATCCTGCGCCGGCTCGAGTCGGATATCGAGGCGGCCCGATTCGACGCCGGCTCCGAGAAGATCGAATTGCCCGTCAAGCTCAAGGTGCACGACTCGGTCTTCGTGCCGCTCGCGAAATGGGCGATGCTGATGGCGGGCAATTATCGCTGCATCACCAAGGACGGGATGCGGTCCATCAAGGACACGGTGCATGCCGACCTCGGGAAATCCCGCGCCGTGTACGGCTGGGTGGTCGAGCTTTGCAAGTCCCTCGGCGCCGAGCAGAAAGACCTGGTGCCGTTCGAGAAATACGCTGCCGCGGCGCAGGGGCTCACGGGTGCGTCTTCCGCAGCGCGTGCCTTGTTCGGTGGCGCAGCCAACATCGAGCGCGTGGATCGCCTCGTGCAAACGATTGCCGGGCAAAAGGGCATGCGTTGCGAGCCGATCGACGAGGTCGTCGCGCTAGTCGATGCGCAACTCGAGGCGAACCGACGAGCGCCTAGAAAGACGGCTTAGGCCTTACTTCTCGCCCTCGGCATGGCCTTCGATGCCGAGGTCCTGGATCTTGCGCGTGATGGTGTTGCGGCCCATGCCGAGCAAGGTCGCCGCCTCGATGCGCCGCCCGCCGGTGCGCGCCAGCGCCTTGACGATCAGCGAGCGCTCGAACTGGCGTTCCAGCGCGTCGAGGATCCCGGTCTCGCCACGCGCCAGGCGCCGCTCGACCTCGCCTTCCAGCGCGGCGAGCCAGTCGGCCTCCGTCGCCAGAAGCGCAGGCTGATCGCGAAACTCCGCAGGCAGATCCGCGAGATCGATCACTTGACCCGGCGCCATCACCGTGAGCCAGTGGCACAGGTTCTCGAGCTGGCGCACGTTTCCCGGAAAGTCGAGCCGCGCCAGCTGCGCCAACACATCCTCCGACAGCCGCTTGGCCTCGACGCCGAGCTGCTTCGCGCTGCGCACGAGGAAGTGTCGCGCGAGCAGCGGGATGTCCTCGCGCCGCTCCCTGAGCGCCGGCATGCGCACGCGGATCACGTTCAAGCGGTGGTACAGGTCCTCGCGAAACGAACCCTCACGCACGCGCGTTTCGAGGTTCTGGTGCGTGGCGGCGATCACGCGCACGTTGGCCTTGATCTGCTGGTGACCGCCGACCCGGTAGTAGCTGCCGTCGGAAAGCACGCGCAGCAGGCGTGTCTGCAGCTCGGCAGGCATGTCGCCGATTTCGTCGAGAAACAGGGTGCCGCCTTCGGCCTGCTCGAAGCGGCCGCGGCGCTGCTGTTGCGCGCCGGTGAAGGATCCCCGCTCGTGCCCGAAGAGCTCGGATTCCAGCAGGTCCTTCGGCATTGCAGCCGTGTTGATGGCGATGAAAGGCTTGGCCGCGCGCGCACTATGACGGTGCAATGCCCGCGCCACGAGCTCCTTGCCGGATCCGGATTCGCCCGTGATCAGGACCGTTGCGCTCGATTGCGACAGGCGGCCGATCGCGCGAAACACCTCCTGCATCGCCGGAGCCTGGCCCAGGATTTCCGGCGCCTCGGCCGCGGGCTCGACCGCGGCCGCCTCGCGCTGGCTCTCCTCGAGCGCGCGGCGAATCAGGTCCACCGCCTGATCGACGTCGAAGGGCTTGGGCAGATACTCGTAGGCGCCTCCCTGGAACGCGGCGACCGCAGAGTCCAGGTCCGAATAAGCCGTCATGATGATCACCGGCACGGTGGGGTGGCGCTGCTTGATCGTCTGCAACAGCTCCAGCCCCGAGGGCCCCGGCATGCGTATATCGGACACCAGCACCTGCGGCGGCCCGTCGGGCAGGGCGTCGAGCGCCTCCTGCGCGGACGCGAACGAGGTGTAATCGATTCCTTCCCGGCTGAGTGCTTTTTCGAACACCCAACGGATGGAGCGGTCGTCGTCTACGATCCAGACTGGCTTCATGAGTCGCTCATCAATTCGATCAGGCAAGCGGCAGCAGGATCCGGAACGTGGTTTGCCCAGGCCGGCTGTCGCATTCGATAACGCCGTGGTGGTACTGGACGTAGGTCTGGGCGAGAGATAGCCCCAGTCCGCTGCCGCCTTCGCGCCCGGACACCAGCGGATTGAAGATTCGCTCGCGTATGTCCTCCGGAATACCGGGCCCGTCGTCGATCACTTGCAATTCTAGTGCCAACCTGTAGCGGTGCCTCGCGATGGTCGGCTGGCGCACCACGCGCGTCTGGAGCGTGATCGTGCCGCCGCGCTGCGCAGGGTTGGCTTCCGAAGTGAGCGCTTGCGCGGCATTGCGGGCGACATTCAGGACAGCCTGTATGAGCTGCTCCTTGTCTCCCATGATTTCGGGCACGCTCGGGTCGTAGTCCCGGCGCACGGAGACACCGCTCGCAAATTCGGCGAGCAGCAGGCTGCGCACGCGCTCCAGCACCTCGTGGATGTTGACCGCGGCCACGCGCGGCGCGCGGTGCGGCGTGAGAAGCCGATCCAGCAGACTCTGCAGTCGGTCGGCCTCCTTGATGATGACCTGCGTGTACTCCTTGAGCTGCGGCTTGTCGAGCTCGCGCTCGAGCAGCTGCGCCGAGCCACGCAGTCCGCCGAGGGGATTCTTGATCTCGTGGGCGAGATTGCGGATCAGCTCGCGATTGGCCTGCTGCTCGGACAGCAGCCGCTCTTCACGCGCGACGCGCAGCTGCTGCTCGATCGGCCGCAGCTCGACCATCAGCAGCGGACCGCCGGCGTCGGCACGCGTCACGACGCACGACAACGGCAGCGGATCGCGCCCCGGACGCAGGAAGCCCGCGATTTGCGCGGAGTAATCCCAGTGGGTGGTGAGGGCCTCGGCGAGCCTCGCGCGCAGCTCCGGGCTCTCGGCGAAAAGGCCGAGGAACGGCTGGCCGACGAGACTCCTGGCGCTCGTTTCCAGCAGGCTCTCGGCGGCGGGATTGGCGTAGCGCACGACGAGCGCGTCATCGAGGGCCACGACCGCGGTGGCAAGCAGCTCCAGGCCGGAGAATGACGCGGTCACGACCACCCCGCCGCGCGGGTCACTTGTACAGGTTTGCCAGCTCGCGCTGCAGGGCCTCGATGTTCTTCTCGTGCAGCTCGACGCTCTCCTGATAGGGACGCAACCGCTCGAGCACGCGCGCGTAGTTCTGCTCGTTGCCCGAGCGCACGGCCTCCTGGTCGGCGAGCGCTTTCTTTGCGTCGGCCAGCAGCTGCTGCTCCTTCGCCAGCTCGGCCTGCAGCGTCTCGCGCTGCTTTTCCTTGGCCGCGGAGCGCTGCTCCGGGGTCTCGCGCGGATAGCCGGGCGGCGTCGCGCTGGGAGCCCGCGGCTTTTGCGCCGGCACGACGTTCACCTCTTTGGTCAGGGGCTCGCATTTCTTGCCGGACATGTCGGACTTCTCGCTCGTGTAGAGCGGGCGGCCCGCGCTGTCGATGCACTTGTAGATCGGCGTGGCCTGCGCATAAGCCGAGCCGGCCAAGAAGCACAGGATCGGCGCCGCAAACAACGGGTTCCTGAACATGGTAAAGAAGCTGCCTTAAGTGGACCCTCTAAGTCTATGCCACTAAAGAGACCGCATGCAAACCCACCAAAAAACGGAAGGACGGGGCGCGCCCGTCCTTCCGTTAACGCGCGGCGCCGCAGGCCGTGCTACGAGCTGTAGTACATGTCGAATTCGACCGGGTGCGTGGTCATGCGGAAGCGCTGCACCTCTTCCTTCTTCAGCTCCATGTAAGCGTCGATCAGGTCGTCGTCGAACACCCCGCCCTTCGTGAGGAACGCGCGGTCCTTGTCGAGATAGGCGAGAGCCTCGTCGAGCGAAGCGCAGACGTTCGGCACCTTCTTGCGCTCCTCCGGCGGCAGGTCGTACAGGTTCTTGTCGATCGGGTCGCCGGGGTGGGTCTTGTTCTGCACCCCGTCCAGGCCCGCCATCAGCATCGCCGCGAAGGCGAGATAGGCGTTCGCCGTCGGATCCGGGAAGCGCACTTCGACGCGCCGTCCCTTGGGGTTGGGCACGTGCGGGATGCGGCACGCCGCGGAGCGGTTGCGCGCCGAATACGCCAGGTTGATCGGCGCCTCGAAGCCAGGCACCAGGCGCTTGTACGAGTTGGTCCCGGGGTTGGTGATCGCGTTGAGCGCGCGCGCGTGCTTGATGATGCCGCCGATGTAATAGAGCGCGAATTCCGACAGGCCGGCATAGCCGTTTCCCGCGAAAAGATTCTGGCCGCCTTTCCACACGGACTGGTGCACGTGCATGCCGGAGCCGTTGTCGCCGACGATGGGCTTGGGCATGAAGGTCGCCGTCTTCCCGTACGAGTGCGCGACGTTCCACACCGTGTACTTGAGGATCTGCATCCAGTCGGCGCGCTGGACCAGCGGCGCGAAGCGCGTGCCGATCTCGTTCTGCCCCGCGGCAGCCACCTCATGGTGGTGCACCTCGACCTCGACGCCTTGCTGCTCGAGCGCCAGGCACATCGCATTGCGGATGTCCTGCATCGAGTCGACCGGGGGCACCGGGAAATAGCCGCCCTTCACCGGCGCGCGATGGCCCATGTTGCCGGACTCATAGTCCGTACCGGTCGACCATGGCGCTTCCTCCGACTTGACCTTGACGAACGAGCCGGACATGTCGACCGACCAGGTCACGCCGTCGAAGATGAAGAACTCTGGTTCCGGCCCGAAGAACGCCGTATCGCCCAGGCCCGTCGACTTGAGATAGGCCTCCGCGCGCTTCGCCACGCCCCGCGGGCAGCGGTTGTAGGGTTTGCCGTCCGAGGGCTCGATGACGTCGCAGCTGATGTTCAGCACGGCCTCGTCAGTAAACGGGTCGAGACGCGCACTGCCCGGATCGGGCATCAGCAGCATGTCGGAGGCCTGGATGCCCTTCCAGCCGGCGATCGACGAGCCGTCGAAGGCATGGCCGCTTTCGAACTTGTCCTTGTCGAAATACCTCGACGGCACCGAAACGTGCTGCTCCTTGCCCTTCGTATCGGTGAAGCGGAGGTCGACGAACTTCACCTCCTTGTCCTTGAGCATTTTCAAGACGTCATCGGCCGTCATCGCCATCTTCGGGTCTCCTGAGTGGGTGTCTGGATTGATTGCGGGCCGGGTGTGCCGGCCGAACGCGTCGGAATGAGCAGTTTCCGTGCCAAATGCTGCTTAGCGGTACTCCCTATTGCCTGCGCCGGGTTGCGCGGATTCTACCGAATCGGCGCGCACCGCATGAGTGCAGTTTTCGGTTCGATGCCCTCCAATGGTGCCCATCATGCACCAGCGTCGAACCGGAAGTCGAGACCTCGCCGCCTATAATGCGCAGCAGCGATGGACGACATTCAAGCCATCAAGACCGCCGCCCGGGAGCGCGCCAAGTCCCTGAGATTGCCTTACGCCGGCGCCCTGCTGCCGCGCGAGGCTCATGCGCTCATGCAGGCGGGGGACGCCCGCTTGGTGGACGTTCGTACCCACGCCGAGCTGCACTGGGTCGGGCGTATCCCCGGCGCCCTGCCTGTGGAATGGAGCGCCTACCCGGGCGGCAAGCTCAACCCCGACTTTCTCTCACAGCTCGCCGAGCTGGTCGATCCGGACGAGCCCGTCATGTTCATTTGCCGCTCGGGCGGACGCTCGCACCACGCCGCCGTCGCCGCCACCGAGGCGGGCTACCAGGAGTGCTACAACGTCCTCGAGGGGTTCGAGGGCGACAAGGACCCCAACCAGCAGCGCAACCGCGTAGGCGGCTGGCGCATCGCCGGCCTTCCCTGGCTCCAGAGCTAGCCGCCGCTCCAGTCCACGACGCCGCTGTAGGCGGTGGCGAGCACCACGAAGCCGAAGGCGATGCGATACCAGGCGAACGGCCGGAAATCGTGGCTCGCGATGTAGCGCAGCAGCCAGCGCACGCAGACGAACGCGGAGACGAACGCGGTCGCCGAGCCGAGCGCGAACATCCCCAGGTCCGCCGGGTCGAACAGGGCGCGGTGCTTGTAGAAATCGTAAGCTCCCGCGGCCATCAGCGTCGGCACGGCGAGAAAGAACGAGAATTCGGTCGCCGCGCGCCGCGACAGGCCCAAGAGCATGCCGCCGATGATCGTTGCGCCGGAGCGCGACGTGCCGGGTATCAGGGCGAACGCCTGCGCGAAGCCGACCTTGAGCGCATCGCGCCAGGTCATGTCCTCGACACGCTCGACGCGCACCCGGTGATCCTTGCGCTCCGCCCACATGATGACCAGGCCGCCGACGATGAACGCCAGCGCCACGGGCACCGGCTTGAACAGCTGTGCCTTGATGGCGGACGCGAAGGCGAGGCCGAGCAGCGCGGCGGGCATGAACGCGACGGCGAGGTTGCGATACAGCCGCATGTCGATGCGGAAGAAGCGTGCGCGGTACTCCCAGAGCACCGCGAGCATGGCGCCGGTCTGGATCACCACTTCGAATACCTTGCCGCGCTCGTCGTTGAAGCCGAGCAGGTCACCGGCGAGGATCAGGTGGCCGGTGCTCGAGATTGGCAGAAACTCGGTCAGTCCCTCGACGATCCCGAGGAGGAACGCCTGTAGGAGCGTCGCGTCGTGCATGGTCGCTAGCGCTCGGCGAGCTTCTGGTTGGCCGCGGTAAGGCGGTCGATGAGAATGCGCATGAAGGCCTTGTTGAACTGCACCTGGCAGGCGTCGGTCGCCGACCTCAGCGATTCGGCCTTGACCTCGAGCACCAGCACCGCGGTGCGCGAGCGGATGGTCGTGTTGCGCAGGCTCGCCTCGCCGGAGAAGTAGAGCATCTCGCCGAAGCAGTCGCCCGGCACGAGCGTATTGAGCTGGTGCCCGCCGCGCGTGACGTCGACCTGGCCATCGACCAGGATGTAGAAGCTGTCGCCCCGGTCGCCCTCCTCGATCAGCACCGTGTCCTGGGGCAGCCGCTGCCAGCTCGAGCTGCGCAGCACCTCCCAGATCTCGACTTCGCGGAAATCCCTAAAAAACGACAGGTTTTTGAGGGTGTGGAACTTGCGTGTGTCCGACAACCCTTCGCGCGGCGCCTCGAGGTGGCGCACGAGACTGGTCAGATCCTTGCCGAAGTCGATCCAGCTCTGGTAGCGCACCGCCAGGTCCTTCTGCAGCGCGCGCGCCACGATCGCCTCGGCCGCTTCCGGCAGGTCGCGGCGCACGGCGCGCAGGGCAGGCGCCGGATGGTTGACGATCTGGTACATGAGACTCGCGTGCGACGAGCCGCTGAAGGGCAAGCGCCCGGTGAGCAGCTGGAACATCACCACGCCAAGCGAGTAGATGTCGGTCTGATGGGTGAGCGCCTGGTCGGTCAGCTGCTCGGGCGACATGTAGGCCGGGGAGCCGACATTGCGCAAGTCGGTATGCGTTGCGCCCTCGAGCATCGCCACCCCGAAGTCCGACAGCTTCACGTCGAAGGCGGGCGGCACCAGGATGTTCGCCGGCTTGATGTCGCGGTGGATCACCCCGTGGCGGTGCGCGTATTCCAGCGCGCGGCTGACCTTGAACACCACCTCCACCACCTTCTCCAGCGGCAGCAGCGAATCGGGCGTGGTGTACTGCGTGAGCGTCCCGCCCGGCACGTACTCCATGACGATGTAGCTGTAGTCCCGCTCGACCGCCGCATCGACCAGCGATACGATATGCGGATGCTGCAGCTTGCCGACCAACGCGGCTTCGTTGAGGAACGTCGTGCGATGCGTTCCGGCAAGCAGCTCGACATCGTCGCCGCTGTGCCGGAACATTTTGATCGCCACTTCGCGCCCGGCGAAGGGATCCCGCGCGAGGTAGACCGTCGCGGTGGCGCCGCGACCCAGCTCGCGCGTCACGGCATACCTGCCGATGCTTGCCGGTAACGCGTTCAGCTTTTATCCTTCGGAAAAATATCGATGCTACCGCATCCGGCCGCCGCGGTGCCGCGTATCTGCGGTCCGTCGCGGATTTGTGGCCGAGGCTGTGGGGACAGACGTCTCCGCCCACTCAAAACAGGAAATATTTGGAGGAATCGATGAGTCAGCAGACCGTCATCCGCGCGGCGATGGCAGCCGCATTCGCGCTCGGCACCCTGGGCGCCGGCGTCGCGCAGGCCAAGGATCCCGCCGGAATGGAAAAGTGCTTCGGCATCGCGAAAGCTGGCAAGAATGATTGCGGCAGCAGCGCCACCAAGCACTCCTGCGCCGGCCAGTCGAAGACGGACAACGATCCCAAGGACTTCAGGTACGTCAAGACGGGCACCTGCGCCCGCATGGGTGGCAAGCTGCAGCCGAGCTGAGCCCGGCATCGCATGAACGCGGGCCGCGCCGCTCCCCGGCTCGAATGCCGGCTCGGCGTCGGCGTCGGACTGCGGGCCAAGCACTACCGGGATTTCCTCGATCAGCGGTCGGACGTCGACTGGCTGGAGGCGCACAGCGAGAATTACTTCGGCGCCGGCGGCTACGACCTGCACGTATTGCGCCGGCTGCGCGCCGACTACCCGATCAGCGTGCACGGCGTCGGGCTCGCCCTCGGCTCGGCAGTGCCCGAGCCCGGCGACCACATCGCCAAGCTCAAGCGCTTGATCGAGGCGGTCGAGCCCGCGCTCGTCTCCGAGCATCTTTGCTGGGGGCGGGCGCCGGGGCGCCACTTCAACGACCTGCTGCCGCTGCCCTACACCGAGGAAGCGCTGGCGCTGATGACCGAGCGCGTGTCCCGGCTGCAGGAGGCGCTCGGCCGGCGCGTCCTGATCGAGAACGTCTCGAGTTACCTCGAGTTCCGCGCCAGCGGCATTCCCGAGTGCGAGTTCGTCGCCGAGCTCGCGCGCCGCAGCGGCTGCGGCGTGCTGCTCGACGTGAACAACCTATACGTCAATCAGCTGAACCACGGCTGCGATGCGCTCGCCGCCATGCGCTCGATCCCGGTGGACGCCGTCGCCGAAATCCACCTCGCCGGACATCTCGTCACGGAGACCTGCGCGATCGACACGCACGGCGCCCGGGTCGGCGAGCCGGTGTGGCGCCTGTACGAGGCGGCGCTCGAACGCTTCGGCGCGGTGCCGACCCTGATCGAATGGGACACGGATATTCCGCCACTCGAGGTGCTGGTCGACGAAGCGCAGCGCGCGCGCGCCATGCGCGAGGAAGCCCGTCGTGTCTGAGCTCGGCGCCCTGCAGCGCGCCTTCGGCGCGGCGCTGGAGAGCAACGACGGCGCGCGACGCCATGCGCCGCTTTTTCGCGGCCCGCCCGAGCGGGTGCTCGCGCGCCTCGCCGTGTACCGCGGCAACGCGGTGGGCGCGAGCCGCAGGGCGCTCGCCGGCGCCTACCCGATCGTCGCCAAGATCGTGGGCGAGCAATTCTTCGAGGGCCTGGCGCGCGAGTACCTGCGCGGTCATCCGTCGGCGAGCGGCGACCTGAACGCGTTCGGCGAGGCATTCGCCGGGTTCCTGGCGGCGTTCCCGCATACGCAGGACCTGCCTTACCTGCCCGACGTAGCGCAATTGGAGTGGCTCGCGCATCGCGCCCATTACGCCGCCGACGCCGCGGCGCTCGATCCCGCCCGGCTCGGCGCGGTCCCCGAAGAAGCCTACGTCCGCCTGCGCTTCGCGCTTGCGCCGGCGTGCGCCCTCATGGAGTCGCGCTGGCCGCTGGCGCGCATCTGGGAAGTTCACCAGGACGATTTCGACGGCGAATTTTCGGTCGACCTCGATGCGGGGCCGGAGCGCATCCTGGTATGCCGGCCGCAGTTTCGTGTGCTCGTCGGCGCGCTGTCGGCGGGCGGCTACCGGTTCCTGCGCGGGGTGGCGAGTGGCGCCACGCTCGTCGAAGCGCTGGACGCGGCGCTCGCCGAGGAGCCGGCTTTCGATCTCGGCGCCGCGCTCGCAACGTGGCTCGACACCGGCGTGATCGTCGACGCGGCGCTCGAAGCCGACGCATGAATGCGTTGGCGCCCTTAGCCTGACACGAAGCCCCTGATCGCCGGCCAGAAGGCTGTCGCGGCGTCGATGTCGTTGTGCCGCGCGCCGCCGAGCACCAGCTTGCGCTTGGGCCCGCGCCAGGCCTCGTAGAGGCGCTCGGCGTGGACCGGCGGAATCACTTCGTCGCGCCCGGCGATCAGGCACAGCAAGCGCGTCTCGATGCGCGGCGCGAGCGCGATCGAATCGAAGCGGTGCCGCAGCATCCATTTCACCGGCAGGTAGGGGTAATAGCGCTGCGCCACGGCCGTCAGGCTGTCGAAGGGCGTGGCGAGGATCACGCCGGCGAGGGGCCGACGCGCGGCGAGCGCCACCGCGACGCCGCTGCCGAGGCTGCGGCCGAACGCGAACACCTGCTTCGCGCGCAGTTGATTCACTGCATGGTCATGCCAGAGAACCGCGTCCGAGATGAGCGCGGCTTGGGATGGCGAGCCGCCGCTTGCGCCGTAGCCGCGGTAGTCGGTCAGCAGCCAAGAGGTATTCGGGGTTTCAGCTGCGGCTGCATCGAGCATCCACGACACCTCTTCCGCGTTGCCGCCGAAATAGAGCACTAGGTCGGGGCCAGACCGGCTTGGGCCGAACTGCCGGCCGGACCGCAGGTACCACGCATGCAGCCGCGTGCCGTCCGCCGCCTCGATGAAGATTTCCTTCGCCGCGGGAAACCGGCGCGCAATCTCCGCGCGGCGCGCCTCGTCGACGCGCTGGGGGAAGAAGATCAGGCGGCCCTGCAGGAAATAGAGGACCAGCGGCAGGCCAACCGCGATCGCGACGACGATCTTGACGAAGGACGCGATCAGGTCTTCTGGTACAGCTCGGCGCCCTTGCGGACGAACTCGATCGATTTCTCCTCCATGCCCTTCTCGACGTAGTCGCGCACGTCCTGCGTGATCTTCATGGAACAGAAGTGCGGCCCGCACATGGAGCAGAAGTGCGCCAGCTTCGCACCCTCCTGCGGCAACGTCTCGTCGTGGAAGTCCTTCGCCGTGTCGGGATCGAGGCCGAGGTTGAACTGGTCGGCCCAGCGGAACTCGAACCGCGCCTTGGACAGCGCGTTGTCCCTCAGCTGCGCGCCCGGATGGCCCTTGGCGAGGTCCGCGGCATGCGCCGCGATCTTGTAGGCGATGATGCCGTCCTTGACGTCCTTCTTGTTCGGCAGCCCGAGATGCTCCTTGGGCGTCACGTAGCACAGCATCGCGGTGCCGTACCAGCCGATCATCGCCGCGCCGATCGCGCTGGTGATGTGGTCGTAGCCGGGCGCAATGTCAGTGGTGAGCGGTCCAAGGGTGTAGAACGGCGCTTCGTCGCAGTACTTGAGCTGCAGCTCCATGTTCTCCTTGATGAGCTGCATCGGCACGTGGCCCGGGCCTTCGATCATCACCTGGCAATCGTGTTTCCAGGCGATCTTCGTGAGCTCGCCGAGCGTCTTCAGTTCAGCGAACTGCGCCTCGTCGTTGGCGTCGTAGATCGATCCCGGGCGCAGCCCGTCGCCGAGCGAGAACGACACGTCGTAGGCGGCCATGATTTCGCAGATGTCCTCGAAATGCGTGTAGAGGAAGCTCTCCCGGTGATGCGCGAGGCACCACTTCGCCATGATCGAGCCGCCGCGCGAGACGATGCCCGTCATGCGCTTCGCGGTCAGCGGGATGAACGGCAGCCGCACGCCGGCGTGGATGGTGAAGTAGTCCACGCCCTGCTCGGCCTGCTCGATCAGGGTGTCCCTGAAGATCTCCCAGGTCAGCTCCTCCGCCTTGCCATCGACTTTCTCGAGCGCCTGGTAGATCGGCACCGTGCCGATCGGGACCGGCGAATTGCGGATGATCCACTCGCGCGTCTCGTGGATGTGCTTGCCGGTGGAAAGGTCCATCACCGTGTCGCCGCCCCAGCGAATCGCCCAGGTCATCTTCTCGACTTCCTCCGCGATCGAAGAGCCGAGCGCCGAGTTGCCGATATTGGCGTTGATCTTCACCAGGAAGTTGCGGCCGATGATCATCGGCTCGCTTTCCGGATGGTTGATGTTGGCCGGGATGATGGCGCGGCCGCGCGCCACTTCGTCCCTCACGAATTCGGGCGTGATGACCTTCGGCAGGCCGGCCCCGAACGATTGCCCGGGGTGCTGCGTCTCCAGGCCCGCGACCAGCTTCTGGTTCTCGCGAATCGCGATGAACTCCATCTCGGGTGTGACGATGCCCTTGCGCGCGTAATGCATCTGCGTCACCGAGCGGCTCGCTTTCGCGCGCCGCGGCTTGCGTTTGAGGTCGAAACGCAGTTCGGCAAGCTTCGGATCGTCGAGCCGTCTGCGGCCATACTCGGAGGTCGGGCCTTCGAGCAGCTCGGTATCGCTCCTTTCCTCGATCCAGCGCTCGCGCAGCGCGGCAAGGCCCTTGCGAATGTCGATCCTCGCTTGCGGGTCGGTGTACGGACCGGAGGTGTCGTACACGAGGATCGTCGGATTGCCCTCGGTCTGCGCGATGGCCCGCACCGGCACGCGCAGGTCGGGGCGCGAGCCCTCCAGGTACAGCTTGTGCGAATTGGGCAGCGGCTTGACCGCCGCATCGTCGACGTGCGCGGTGGCGGCGAGAAACTTGGGATTGGCGTTCATCGGCTTCGCTCCTCTAGGCGGGGCGCAGAGGGAAAGCGGACGGAGGTCACGCTTCCCTACGGCGGCATTACCCGCATCAGGTTCCGAGGGTATGTCTCACCCGGCAGCCCGTTGCCACCAGGACCCCTGCGTGTGTGGGGCCCAAAGTACTGCAATCCCCGCCCGGGCACAAGTAAGGGCTTGGTCTGCTTGACAGTTATGCGCTGCAGCAATATATTACTGACCGGTCAGTCATAAATCTTGAAATGAGAAATCCCGTCACCCCCCGAAGCGAGCCACGCTGGGCGCGGCGCAAGGAAGCGCGCCCTGAGGAAATCACCAGCGCGGCGCTCGAGCTGTTCGTCGAGCGTGGTTACGCCGCGACGCGCCTCGAGGACGTGGCGGCCCGCGCCGGCGTGTCCAAGGGCACCGTGTACCTGTATTTCGCCAATAAAGCCGAGCTGTTCAAGGCGGTGGTGCGCGAAGGCATCGTGTCGCCGATCGCCGAAATGCGCAGCATGGTCCAGCATTTCGAGGGCGGCTCCTTCGAGCTGCTGCGCCTCATGCTGAGCGGCTGGTGGCAGCGCATCGGCTCCAAGCCGCTTTCCGGCATCCCCAAGCTCATCATCGCGGAAGCCGGAAACTTCCCCGAGATCGCGCGCTTCTACATGGCCGAGGTCGTCGAGCCGGGGCAGGCGGCGATCATCGACATCGTCCGGCGCGGCATCGTGCGCGGCGAGTTCCGCAACGTTGACGCGGACGACACCGCGCGCCTGATCGCGGCGCCGATGCTGCTCACCGCGCTGTGGCGCAACTCGCTCGCGCCGTTCGCCGGCGCGTCGATGGACGAAGTGAGGTTCCTCGAGGCGCACCTGGACATGCTGCGCCGCGCGCTGCTGAAGAATCCCGACGCTGCGCCGCTCGACAACCGAATCTACGAGAGATAAGCCATGAGCTTGATGATCCCCAGGAGAACGCTGCTGCTTGCCGGCGCCACCGCGCTGATCGGCGCCGCCGCAGTGGCGGGACTCGCGACCGTCCGCAACAACCGGGCTGCCGAACCGCTCGCGCGCGAGCAGGCGCTCGAATTCCTACCCTCCGACATCGTCGTTCTGGCGCCCCAGACGCTCGAGCGCAGCCTGCCGCTTACCGGAACGCTGACGCCGCTCAACGAGGCGACGGTCAAGGCCAAGGTGGCCGGCGAGTTGGTCGAAGTTGCGGTGCGCGAGGGCGAACGCGTGCAGCGCGGCCAGGTGCTGGCACGCATCGACACCGCCGAGCTCGAGGCGCGGGCCGCCGCCAAGCGCGCCGACGTCGAGGCGGCGCGCGCGCAACGGGTGCTCGCCGAGAAGAATCGCGCCACGCAACAGACGCTGCTCGGGAAGAATTTCATCTCGCAAAGCGCGTTCGACTCCACGCAGTCCGCCTACGAGGTGGCGGTGGCGCGCCTGCGCGCCGCCGAGGCCGACCTTGCCGTGGCGCAGAAGGCGCTCGGCGACGCGGTGCTCACTGCGCCGATCTCGGGGATCGTGTCCCAGCGCCTGGCGCAGCCCGGCGAGCGCGTCGCGGTCGACGCCCGGATCCTCGCAGTCGTCGACCTGTCGCGCCTGCAGCTCGAGGCGGCGGTGCCGGCGAGCGAGATCGGCCGGGTAAAGGTGGGACAGCCGGTAGCGTTCCGCGTCGACGGCTTCGGCGCGCGCGAATTCGCCGGCCACATCGAGCGCATCAACCCGTCGACCATCGCAGGCTCGCGCTCGATCAACGTCTATGCCGTGATCGAGAGCCCCGACGGCATGCTGCGCGGCGGGCTGTTCGCGCAGGGCGGCCTGACGCTCGAGCGCGTCGAGGGAGCGCTGGTGATTCCCGCCGCCGCGCTGCGCGAGGAGCTCGGCCAGCACTTCGTCTACGTGCTGGACGGCGGCGTAGTGAAGAAAAAACCGGTGACTGCGGGCGCCGCCGACGGCGCCGGCCAGGTGCAGGTGCTGGCCGGCCTCGCACCCGGCGACCGCGTGGTGACGCGCGACCTCGGAGCGTTGCGCGAAGGCGCGCCTGCGCGGCTCGTCGAAACGCAGCGCCGGGACTAGCGCCGCATGTGGTTCACCCGCGTCAGCATCAGCAATCCGGTCTTCGCGACCATGATGATGGCCGCGCTGCTGGTGCTGGGGCTGTTCTCCTACTCGCGGCTGCCGGTCGAGCAGTTTCCCGACGTCAGCTTTCCGGTGGTGGTGATCGAGACGCTCTATCCGGGGGCTTCGCCCGAGAACGTCGAGGAGGAGGTCACCCGCAAGATCGAGGAATCGGTCAACACCATCAGCGGCATCAAGACGCTCTCGTCGCGCTCCTACGAAGGCCGCTCGGTGGTGATCGTCGAGTTCGACCTCGACGTCGATCCGAAGCTGGCGGCGCAGGACGTGCGCGAGAAGATCGCCCTGATCCGCTCGGGCTTCCGCGACGAGATCAAGGAACCCAAGGTCAGCCGCTTCAACCCGGACGACTTCCCGATCGTCTCGGTGGCCGTGACCTCCGCCAAGCGCAGCCTGCGCGACCTGACCACGGTCGCCGATCAGGTGATCAAGAAGCGCCTCGAGAACGTCGCCGGAGTCGGCCAGGCGACGCTGGTCGGAGGGCTGCAGCGCGAGATCCGCGTCGCGCTGCGGCTCGAGGACCTGGAGGCGCAGAGAGTGGGCGCCGACCAGGTGATCCAGGCGCTGCGCACCGAGAACCAGGAGCTTCCCGCCGGCACGCTGCTCAGCCCGAGCCAGGAAAAGGTGGTGCAGATCAAGGCGCGCCTCGACACGCCGCAGGACTTCCGCAACCTGATCGTCGCGCGGCGCGGCGGCAAGGCGGTGACGCTCGGCCAATTGGCCGACGTCGAGGACGGGCAGCAGGACGAGGAAAGCGCCGCGCTGATCAACGGCCGGCGCGCGATCTCGATCGACATCGTCAAGGCGCAGGGCGAGAACACTATCGCGGTGGTCGACGGCGTGCGCGCCGCGGTGCGTGACATGCAAGGCTTTCTGCCGCCTGACGTCAAGGTCGAGATCGTGCGCGACGCCTCGACCGGCATACGCAACTCGGTGAGCGACGTGAAGAAAACGCTCATCGAGGGCGCGCTGCTCACGATCGCGATCGTGTTCCTGTTCCTCGCCTCGTGGCGCAGCACGATCATCACCGGCCTGACGCTGCCGATCGCGCTGATCGGCACGTTCCTGTTCATCTACGCGTTCGGCTTTACGCTGAACGTGCTCACGCTGATGGCGCTGTCGCTCTCGGTGGGCCTGCTGATCGACGACGCCATCGTAGTGCGCGAGAACATCGTGCGCCACGTCGCCCTGGGGGCCGACCATCACCGCGCGGCGCTCGAGGGCACGCGCGAGATCGGCCTCGCGGTGCTCGCCACGACGTTCTCGATCGTCGCGGTGTTCCTGCCCGTCGGCTTCATGGGCGGCATCATCGGGCGCTTCTTCCACCAGTTCGGGCTCACCGTGGTGGCGGCGGTCCTGATCTCGATGTTCGTGTCGTTCACCCTCGACCCGATGCTGTCCTCCATCTGGCACGACCCGCAGGCAGAAGGCCGCTACGGCAGCGGCCCGCTGGGCCGGCTGCTCGCCTGGTTCCACCGGCTGATGGAGCGCCTATCGGAAGGCTACCGGCGGCTGCTCGGCTGGAGCCTCGCGCACCGCAAGACGGTGCTGGCGATCGCCGCGGCGAGCTTCCTCTCGAGCTTTCCGCTGATGAAGTTCGTCGGCACCGAGTTCGTGCCCGAGCCCGACCTGTCGGAGCTGCAGGTGCAGTTCAAGACCCCCGTGGGCTCTTCGCTCGAGCTGACCCAGTCCAAGGCGCAGCAGGTGGAAGCCGCGTTGCGCGAGTTTCCAGAGGTGCGCTACACCTACACCACGATCAATACCGGCGTGGTACAGGGCAAGAACCGGGTCAACGTGTTCGTCCAGCTGGTGCCGCGCGGCGAGCGCAAGCGCTCGCAGGAGGCGCTCACGCGACCGATGCGCGAGCGCCTGGCGCGCATCGCCGGCATCGAGCTCACCCAGATCGGCGCCTACAAGTCGGTATCGAGCGGCAAGCCGCTGCAAGTGTCGATCCTCGGGCAGGACAAGGCGGTGATCTCGACCCTCGCCCGTCAGGTGATGCGGGAAATGCGTGCCGTACCCGGCGCGGTCGACGTCGAGTCGAGCGACGAGGCGGCCAAGCCCGAGCTCTCGGTCGAGGTGAAGCGCGAGCTCGCCAGCGACCTCGGCATCGGCGTGGGCCAGGTCGCCTCCACCCTGCGGCCGCTGCTCGCCGGGCAGGCGGTCGGCAACTGGCGCGCGCCCGACGACCAGTACTACGACGTGCAAGTGCGCCTCGGCCGCAGCGAGCGCTCCCAGGTCGCCGACCTGGCGCGCGTGCCGCTCGCCTCGAGCCGCCTGGACGCCAACGGCAATCCGCAGATGGTGACCCTGCGCGAGATCGCCACCGTGCGCGAGAGCGCCGGCGCGCAGCAGATCAACCGCAAGGAGCAGCTGCGCGAGGTACTGGTGACCGCGAACGTGTTCAACCGGCCGGCGGGCGACGTCGCGACAGAGCTGAAGACCAGGATCGACCGCATCCCGCTTCCGCCGGGCTATCGCTTCTCGATGGGCGGCTCGTCGAAGGACATCCGGGAGTCGATGTCCTACGCCAGCCAGGCGCTTGCCCTGGCGGTGATCTTCATCTACCTGATTCTCGCGTCGCAATTCGCGAGCTTCATGCAACCGGTGGCGATCATGGTCTCGCTGCCCCTGTCGCTGATCGGCGTGGTGCTGGCGCTCATCGTGGCGCGCTCGACGCTCAACATCTTCTCGATCATCGGCTTCATCATGCTGATGGGCCTGGTGACCAAGAACGCGATTCTGCTGGTCGACTTCGTCAACCAGGGGCGCCGCGAGGGCCTGGAGCGCGCCGCCGCGGTGGTGCGCGCGGGCGCGGTGCGGCTGCGGCCGATCCTCATGACCACGCTCGCCATGATCTTCGGCATGATTCCGCTGGCACTGGGCCTGGGCGAGGGCGGCGAGCAGCGCGCCCCCATGGGACAGGCGGTGATCGGCGGCGTCATCACCTCGAGCCTGCTCACGCTGGTGGTGGTGCCGGTGATCTACACCTACCTCGACGACTTCGTCGCCTGGCTGCGACGGCTGTATTCCCGCCGCGACAAGGCCGCTTTGGTAAACTAGCGCCCCCTCTGCGTCGAAACCCGCGGTCGCCGACATGAATTTCGAGCAAGCCCGCTTCAACATGGTCGAACAGCAGATCCGTCCCTGGGAGGTGCTCGACCAGGACGTCCTCGACCTGCTCTACGTCGTGCCGCGAGAGGAATTCGTTCCCGAGGCCTGCCGCACGCTCGCCTTCACCGACATGGAGATCCCCATCGGCGAAGGGGAAACCATGTGGGCCCCCAAGATCGAAGCGCGCGTGCTGCAGGAGCTCGCCGTGCGCAAGGCCGACCGCGTGCTGGAGGTGGGCACCGGCAGCGGCTACCTGACGGCGTTGCTCGCGCACCGCGCGGCGCACGTGTTCTCGGTGGAGATCAAGCCGGCGCTCGCCGCCTTCGGCAAGCGCAACCTGGAGCGTCACGGCGTCGACAACCTGACCCTCGAGCTGGGCGACGCGGCGCACGGCTGGTTGCCGCACGCGCCGTACGACGTGATCGTGCTGACCGGTTCGACGCCGCTGCTGCCGAAGAGCTTGCTCGAGCAGCTTGCTCCCGGCGGGCGTCTGTTCGCCGTGGTCGGCGACCCGCCGATCATGACCGCCCAGGTGATCACCTGCGTCGCACCGGGCGCCTACCGCATGGCCGAGCCCTTCGACACGGTGCTCGCCCCGCTGGTCAACGCGGAGCAGCCGCCGCGCTTCCGCTTCTAGATGAAGCAGATCACAGCCTCCGAGCTGCGCGCGTGGCTCGCCGACCACGCCAGGGCGAACCCCCTGCTGCTCGACGTGCGCGAGCCCTGGGAGTACCAGACCTGCCGTCTCGAGCGTTCGCTGCTGATCCCGATGCGCGAGATTCCGGCCCGTTTCGCCGAGCTCGACCCGCAGGCCGACACGGTCGTCATCTGCCACCACGGCACGCGCAGCATGCAGGTGGCATACTTTCTCCTCCGGCAAGGGTTCGCCCGGGTTCACAATCTCGCCGGCGGCGTGAATGCGTGGGCGCGCGCCGTCGACCCGGCGATGCCGGTTTACTAGAGTCCCGACACCAGGCCAAACCATGAGACATATGCTTATCGCCGTCGCGCTCGCCGCCGCGTTGCCGCTCGGCGCGCATGCCGAAGACCTGCTGCAGGTCTACCGCGACGCGCGCGGCTACGACGCCCAGTACGGAGCGGCACGCTATGCCTTGGAGGCCGGGCGCGAGAAGCTGCCCCAGGGCAAGGCGCTGCTGCTGCCGACGCTCAACCTGACCGGCAGCGCGACCGACACCAATACCGACTTCGAATCGGACAACCCGGCGGCCAACCCCAGCTTCAACCGCGATGTGCGGGCCTACAACGGGACGCTCAACTTCTCGCAGCCGATCTACCGCAAGCAGAACTTCATCCAGTACGATCAGGCCGGATACCAGGTGCAGCAGGCCGAGTCGGCCTTCTCGCAGGCGAGCCAGGACCTGATCGTGCGCGTGGCGCAGGCCTACTTCGACGTCCTCGCGGCGCAGGACACGCTCGAGCTGGTCGGGGCGCAGAAGGCGGCGATCTCCGAGCAGCTCGCGCAGGCCAAGCGCAACTTCGAGGTGGGAACTGCGACCATCACCGATACGCACGAGGCGCAGGCGCGCTACGACCTGAGCGTGGCTCAGGAGATCCTGGCGCAGAACGACCTCGACGTGAAGAAGCGCACGCTGCAGCAGATCGCGGGCAAGGAATACGCGGCGCTCAGGCCGCTGCGCCACGACGTCAAGCTGACGATGCCGACGCCGAACAACATGCAGGCCTGGGTCGACATGGCCGAGAAGCAGAGCTACACCGTGCTGGTGCAGGACTCCATCACCGAAATCGCCAGGCTCGAGGCCGACCGCAACCAGGCAGGCCACTATCCGACGCTCGACCTGGTGGCGAGCTACGGCTACCTCGACCAGAGCGGCACCCTGTTCACGCCGATCGGCAGCAAGGTGACAAACGGGCAGGTCGGCCTGCAGCTCGCGGTGCCGATCTACCAGGGCGGAGCGATCAGCTCGCGTGCGCGCGAGGCGGCGTTCAACTACGACAAGGCGAAGCAGGACCTGGAAAACGCGCGCCGCAGCGCTGCGCTCGCCGCGCGCCAGGCGTTCCTCGCCTCCGTCAACGGAGTGGCGCAGGTGAACGCCCTGGAGCAGGCGCTGGTGTCCTCGCAGAGCGCGCTCGACTCGAACAAGCTCGGCTACGAGGTCGGCGTGCGCATCAACATCGACGTGCTGAACGCGCAGCAGCAGCTGTTCCAGACGCGCCGCGACTTGGCGCTCGCGCGCTACACCCTGATCACCAGCCGCCTCAAGCTGCAAGCCGCGGCGGGCGCCCTGACCGAGCAGGACCTGGAAAAGGTCAACGCGGTGCTGGCGCCCTGAGCAGGGCGCGCACTACCCCAAGGTGATGTTCGGTGGCACCCCGGTGCGCGGCACATAGCCTCAGCCCCGCCAGCGCCATGCGCGCTCGCCACTCGGGGGAGGCAAGCAAGTCCCGCGCGGCGCGAATCCCCTCGGTCGGATCTGCTACCTGAATCGCTGCTCCCGCTTTAACCGCCCAGCGCGTCGCCTCGGCGAAATTGAACATATGCGGACCGACGATGACCGGGACGCCCGCTGCGCAGGCCTCGATCAGATTCTGTCCGCCGAGCGGCTTAAACGAGCCGCCGATGATCGCAACCGTGGAAAGAGCGTAGTAGAACGACATCTCGCCCATGGTGTCGCCGAGCAGTACGCGCCGCCCTGCGTGCGGCGCCTCGCCAAGGCTACGCCGCGCGACCGTCAGACTGCGCGCCGCAAGGAGCGCGGCCACATCGCCGAATCGCTGCTGATGCCTGGGAACGACAACAATCAGAGTGCCGTCGTCTCTCTCGCCCAGCGCGTCGAGCAGCATCTGTTCCTCGCCCTCGCGAGTGCTGGCAAGTAGCAGCACTTGGCGTCCCCGCAACGCCGCCATAAGAGCGCGGCCTTCCTCGGTCTTGACTGGGTCCGCTTGCACGTCGAACTTCAGGTTCCCGGCTATAGCCGCGCGCCTCGCACCGAGCGCACGCAAGCGCCGGGCCGCCGTTCGGTCCTGCGCGCATATGGCCGCAAAGCTGGCGAACGCCGGACGCGTCAGCGCCGCGAAGCGCCGGTAACCGCGTGCCGACTGCCGCGACATGCGCGCGTTGGCCAGCATCACCGGCACGCCCTGCTCGCGGCAGGCCGCGAGCATGTTCGGCCACACCTCGGTTTCCATCATGATGCCGAGGCGCGGCCGGAAGTGCGTCAGGAAGCGGCGCATCGCGCCCGGCAGATCGTACGGCAGGAACGCGCGCAGCACCGAGGCGCCATAGACCTGGTCCACCGTGTCGCGGCCGGCGGCGGTCATGCACGTCATCAGCACGCTGTGATCCGGATAGCGGCGCAGCAGCGCCTGCACCAGCGGCGCCGCGGCGCGCACTTCGCCCACCGACACCGCATGCACCCAGATGACGCTGCGGCTCGGGCGCTTGTCGTAGCGGCCGAAGCGCTCCCCCAGGTGCGCGCGGTAGCCAGGCTCGCGCAGGCCGCGCCACCACAGCCGCACGAGCACCAGCGGCACCGCGAGGCGCAGCATCAGCGTGTAGAGACCGCGCGCGCTCAGCACAGGGCCTCCAGCGCCGCGAGCACCTCCGCCGCGGCCGGCGGCGCGCCGGGCGCGCCGAGGTTCCGTGCGCGCGCGCCGTACAGGCCCGTCAGCGCAGGGTCCGAGCCGCAATAAATGCCCGCAGCCGGGACGCCGAGGGCCACGGCGAGGTGCGACAAGCCCGTATCGACGCCGGCTACGTAGCGCGCTCCGCGCAGCTGCCGCGCGAGCGCCTCGAGCGACATGCGCGCCGGCACCGTCGCGTCCGGCAAACCACCGGCGATGCGCTCGCAGCGCGCACGCTCGACCTCGCTGCCCCAAGGCAGCACGGCATGCAAGCCGCGCGCGGCGAGCAGCCGCCCGAGCTCGCGCCAGCGCTCCTCCGCCCAGAGCTTGTCGGCGCGGCTGGTCATGGTTAGCAGTACCGCATACGGTCTGGCCGGCGCCTCCGGTGCGGACTCCCCGCCCACGAGGCCGTAATCACCGGGGCCTTGCACGGCGTAGCCGAGCGCCGCAGCGCACAGCCGCCGGTTGCGCTCCACCGCGTGCAGCGCGCGCGGCACGTGGTGGCGCTTGTCGTAGAAGCGCGCGGCGAGCGGCTCGCGCGTGCTATCGCGATCCAGGCCGTGCCTTTCACCCGCTGCGAGAGCCGAGATCACGGCGCTCTTGATGAGTCCCTGCGTGTCGACCACGAAATCATAGCGCTCCGCGGCCAGCGCGCGCCGGAACGCGGCGATCTCGCGCCAGACCGCGGGGCTCCACAGCCTGCCGCGCCAGCGGCGCAGCGCCACCGGGATCACGCGCCGCACGGCACGGTGCATGGCGGCGATCCCGGCGAAGGATTCCTCGACCACCCAGTCGATCGTCGCGCCCGGCAGGCTGCGCGCGGCATCGCTCACCGCCGGGCAGTGGTGCACAACGTCGCCGAGCGATGAGGTCTTCACGAACAGAATGCGGGGCATGGTCGGCTAGAATAAGGCCCGCCGATTCTACGGGATATCACTTGACTACCGGGTCCCGCGCTCCCGTTTCCGCCGTCCTCATCACGCGCAATGCCGCCGCGCAGCTCGACGCCTGCCTCGAGAGCCTGACGTTCGCCGACGAGACCGTGGTCGTCGACTCCGGCAGCGAGGACGCGACCCGCGAGATCGCGGAGCGCCGCGGCGCGCGCGTGGTGCAGAAGGATTGGATGGGCTTCGGCCGCCAGAAGCAGTTCGCGGTCGAGGAGGCGAAGCACGACTGGGTGCTGTGCCTGGACGCCGACGAGCGCATCTCGCCGCCGCTCGCCCAGAGCATCGTCGGCGCGCTCGGCGAGTGCACGGCCCCCGTCTACCGCATGGCGCGCAGGAACCGCTTTCTCGGACGGTGGCTCTCGCATGGCGAGGGCTACCCCGACTGGAGCCCGCGGCTGTTCGACCGCCGCGAGGCGCGCTGGAGCGACGACCCGGTGCACGAGAAGGTGCTGTATGCAGCGACCCCGGGAACGCTCGCGGGCGACCTGCTGCACGACTCGGCCGAGGACCTGTCGGCCTACCTCGCGAAGCAGAACCGCTACACGACGCTCGCCGCCGAGCAGCTGTTCACGCGCGGGCGCGAGGCCGGCGCGGCCGACCTGCTGCTCTCGCCGCTGGTGCGCTTCTTCAAGTTCTACCTGCTGCGGCTGGGCTTCCTCGACGGCGTGCCGGGCCTCGTGCACATCTCGATCGGCTGCATGAACAGCTACCTCAAGTACGCCAAGCTGATCGAGATGCAGAACCGGAAGAGACACCCATGAACGTCCTGGTCACCGGCTGCGCCGGCTTCATCGGCATGCACTGCGCGAAACGCCTGCTCGAGCGCGGCGACGAGGTGACCGGGATCGACAATCTGTCGCCCTACTATGCGGTCGAGCTCAAGCGCGACCG
>Ga0316628_100000182_pt1 | contig 39472 bp, 61 predicted proteins | sample OWC_Aug_M2_C1_D5_FD_207648 | JGI IMG/M metagenome (GOLD analysis project Ga0316628, IMG submission 207648) | Wetland soil microbial communities from Old Woman Creek delta, Ohio, United States - OWC_Aug_M2_C1_D5_C | ecosystem: Environmental > Terrestrial > Soil > Wetlands | place: USA: Ohio...
AGCCAGGTAACTGCCACTCTTAAAGTATAAAAGAATTACCATCCCCTGTCAAGCAGAAAAAGAGAGAAGCCCTTTCTACGAAAAAGGGCTTCCAAAACAGAACTCGCTTAAACAGGAGCTTCTTAGCGGGCTTTCCCCGCCCCGTCACATCTCACTACCTCCTGAAAGTCAAACTCGTCAGTTTAACTGTGTCTAAAACTACACTGTTAAAGTATAACCTAACTATCATTCTCTGTCAAGACAAAAATAAGGGGCACCTTTTTAGGGGCGCCCAGACCGCTTTGCGCGGGAAGTTGTGAATAGATTATATCACAACGTAAACAAGTATGGGTTGTAAATGTAAGCATCGTCTACGTTAGGTATACCAACGGCATCCGGCACCGCTCTTGTCGTCCACTGCCGTTGAGGATAGCTTGATGATGTATATTTAAACGACCAGAGATCAGTATATCCCCGCTTCAATTGTAATGGCGACCAGAGGTTATCCATCGAATACATCTCGAGGTGTAAATGCGAGTTTTCTTCAAGATCGTAAAGATGCCCGATAACTTCGCCCTGTCTAACCTCTTGATCCTTTATTACACAGGGGTTGACATGCTGATAGATCAGCCATGACTTATAACCATTGACCTCTATCTCGATACCTATTCTACCGCCATTTAGGTAGGCAGTGGTAGGCTTGGGCATGGCGTCGTCTGGTTGCGGGTCTACGCAATAAGTTACGATACCGCCCCACATGGCATAAACGGGGGCTAGAAATCCCTTCGGCGATGGCGAAATATCCACCGCGCCATGCCAGCAACCGTTCTGGATCCCTGCGGGCGGGATAATCTCGCGCTCCCAGATCTCGCTAAACCTTACCCCTCGCTGCCGCGAGCGTGAGTAATAGACAAACATAGTCTCTTGCGGATCCAGAATAGCCCCGTAAACTTGTCGCGACCAACCTTTAGGGCAAATTTCCAGGATATTATACACCGCCCAGAACTTCACCGCTCGGGTGTGATCAGGCAGAAGGGGGGTTAACGCCCTCAACTGGCTGCTAATCTCCAGCATATAGATCAGCCCTTTGACTATCCCATTTTTTGCTGACCGTCTTCTCCGCTCCGTAGAACCCCCACGCTGCCAGAATAGCCCCGGCGTAACACTCGGCATAGGTTAGCGACCAGAACACTGTAAAGATGATCGTGCATAACAGGGCAGCAAGAAATCTACCGCCGGTTATCTTGAGTAGCAACCTTTTTGCCATCTTCATTTAACATTCTCCTTCTCAATGGTATATCAGCTTCGATGTCAAGAAATTCAAGCCAGAGATACCAGAACATGGCTAGCCCGCTGTAAAGATATGAGCTACAAAGACCCCACCGATAGACAGGACAAGTGCAGCAATGGTTACATACATTGCCACAAATTTCTTATCCATCTTATCGTGGGAATCCTTGTTGGCTTGCATACAATGCGGGTGAGTACCTTCCGGTCCCAAAAAGGCAATAAGTCGCTCTTCAATACGGATCGTGCGCTCATTAATGTCTGCTATGAGCTTGGCTTCCATAACATCGCCTTTCGTTGACACGACTAATCACTTATCCTTACGGTTTGATTACCCAGATTTTAGAGGTTATGCGACCGCCAGCGGGGGCGCCGCCGCCAACCGCTGTCACCTTGTAGGTTATAAACGATCCCCAGTCCCCTGCCGGTATCATACCCGGCGCATTAACGGGCGCGGCTGTCGTTCCCCAGGGCGGTGTCCACTCCGATCTGCCAACCCTTGTGTTAATGGCAATGCGGGTTATGTACGTAGCATCCTCTGCTTCCGCTCCTGCAGAATCACATTTATAGATTCCGAAGTCGGTACTACCTGCCGCGTCGACCGTTTTCAGTGTTGCCAGCGTATGAATACCCACAATTGCACCTTCAATGCAGGGATCATTACCAGCGCCATCAGTAGCGTCCTTATTGCTATTGGCGAAGGTATTATCCGCCAGTGCCGAGAAACTATACAGCAGATTGATTATCTCGTAGTATTCATCGCCCATCGGCATCCAGTAATTACCGGATTTGCTCATAAAGAATAAGCCGATAAAAGCGATATATCCCCGCGCCCCGCCAGCCCCGCCGGTGTCATTGATAATCTCAAGGTAGAAGTCGGTCGTTCCAGCAGCCATATCCTTGTCGACATAAAACGCCGTATAGTTAGCGGCTGTACTGGTATCAATCAAGCCGGATGTAGTAGTCAAGCCGTCGTTGATATTCATAGTCAGATCATCGGTTCCGGCGTTGTGCTTGTAAACTACCACGAAACGTACCGACTTGCCCTTGAAACGGTTAAGCAACTGGGCAATATTCCCGCCTGTCATGGCGCGGGTAAGCATGGATTCACCAAGTCGTAATTTCAAATCCAGTTCATTTTTGCTGCCAAATCCACCGGTAGTATAAGGAGCAGCAACGTTAGGCGTACCCGCGCCTGCCTGCCATCCCAGTGGATAGGCTTTGGTGAATCCACCATAGCCGGTAAAGTATTGCATGCAGCCGTCAGGTAGTAAATTGCCTTTAAGCGACATCAATGCGTCGAGGGTCAAAGCATCCTCGTCAATAATGCGGTCGCGGATCGTATCGGTCGAGGGATCCATAATTACATTGAGGTTGGTAACTATTTCAGTCAATACATCATCTTCAAGGTTATCCTCTTCAGCCCACCAGTCTATATCAACCGGGCAATCATCTTCCATCGGTATCGACGCCGCGTTGTTACCATGCGGTTCGGTCGACCAGGCGATTTCATCCTCAGCAATCTTTAAGGAGTGGTCACGACCGACTACGATTACATCAAGATTGGCTAATACCAGAGTTGTATAGTCAATCGGCACCAGACCGGGATTTGAGGGAAAGTAAATTTCGGCATCGGTAATGGTGATTACATCATCAACGGGCGGCACGGCGGAAGCGTGATCACATCGCCACGCATAGCCGGTGGAAGCATCGAAAACATAGACTGTATCGCCGGCGTTAACGATACCTTCCGCATTTCCCAACGTTCCGGCAGGGCTATTACGCAAACGTAATACCATCTGTCCAGCGATAGTTCCGGCGCTGTTGCAATCCGCGCCGTAAGCGTAAGCCATGATGCGACAGCCACGCTCGGCAAGAATATTGTGAAAGGTAGCATGTTTGACAGCGTCAACCCGTTTCGATGCCGCCGCCCCTTCGCTCCTCACGAGATTGATCATAGACTCAACCCATGCTCGTAAGCCATCCCAGAAAATGCTCATATCAACTCCCCCTTATAGCCAGGGTAAAGTAAACTTTGGTTGTGGTGTATAGTAAGCAGCCAGCGCCAGCGTCACGGTATCCAATTCAGCGCGCACGCCGACACTGCTGTAAATATCGTGGTAACGCCCCAGCATATCCCCGCCTGCAATAGTAAATTGTCCGGCGTAACCAGTTAAATACGAGTTGTCGGTTGATTGCCCGACAAACAACCAGCTCCCACCGGTTAGAGGGCGCATATAAACCCTATGGATTGAGCCGATAAATTGCACGCGATACTCATTCCATTCATCCAGAACCAACAGGATTGGAGAAGCAAAGGAATTTAGCAGCGCCCCGACTTTGTAAATATCAATAGTCTGCGCTGCTACGCTAATCCTGATAGCATAATAGGTTCCCATCGCTGCGTTAGAGCGCCAGATCAAACCGCCAATTCCGGCATGCAATAAAAGCTGGGCAGTAATCTCGCCATTATCAGGCGTGACGTAATCAAGGATCGCCCGTTCTGCCCCCTGCGAACGCAAGCCCGCGACTGGAGCATAATCTATCACCAGACGGTCAACGTCGGTAGTGCCGGTAGTTAACCATTGCGGCGGTAATTCATGGTTTGCGTATCCTCCAAATTCCCAGGGGCATCCAGTTGCAGCGTAACTATGAACTCCGGTATCAGTCGCATCATAGACAATTGTTGTGTCGGTGTAGTGACTGACTATCTCGTTATCAGGCTCGGCGCTGTTGTGCTGATCTATCCCGACCAGAGTAAAACTTACCGCATAGCCGCCCGCCGCTACCCCATGACTCCAGGGATCTCTAAGCGGACCGCGAAACTTGACACGGTAAGCCTCGTTTTTATCAGAGTGACGGCGGTAAATGGCATAGTGATCTGGATTCTGTGCTTGCCATCCCCGGTAAGCCGCTAGTTGTTGGTACATTACGCGGGTCACGGGGTCGATAGTAAGAGGAAAAATAGGACGGCAACCACGATCAAGGAAGTATAGCGAGCCATCAGCCATCGTATCTTCAATCGGGTCGATATCATCGAAGCTGGTATCTTCCGGCTCATCTGCACAGTGAGTATTGAAGGGAAGTTCAATCACATTCCAACGATGCCCCTCCTCATACCAGATTTCGCCCATGCCCACGCCGTAAACTTGATCGGCGAATATTGCCATTATGTCACCCGCCCCAAAGTAAGTTTCTTCTGCTGATCTTTAAAGTCAGGCGTAATATCAATAACTCGCAATACCACAGTCTTTTCCTCATCTATAATCGGATCGGGATAAGTTACGTTAAAGCAATCCATCAAAGCAACGTTACTATCTATCGGTATATTAACATTAAAAATCTCGATTGAATCCAGTTGTTGCATCAAATCTGCCAACCATTGAGCCTGAGCAAAATTCTCAATCGCATCGACATTCATGCTGCGTGGATCGCGTGATTTTCCCGCCTGTGCATTGCCACCATTGAATTCAATCCTGACTGAATCCGGCGCCGGTTCATTGCGCAAAGTTGGCGTTGGTCTAACACAATCAAGGTTATCTTCCGGCTGTCCAAAAGTACGATTCTTGATATTGATTTTACCCTCACCGTCAACCCAAATCACCATACCCATCGCCTGCACAGCCAACCCCAGCAGGTCAACCAGACGTCCGCCGGTGGGATTGATGCTATCAATATGCCCGGTATGAGTCAAGGCAAATTTGCTTAGATAACCAGACGGCGCGGTGGTAAGCCAGCTTTCATCATTATCCCTGAGCTGCGCGGGGGCGAGGATACCGGTTTGCTTTCTGCCGATATCCTGCGCGATAGATACAGCTAAGCCATCGTATTTCAGGATTAATCCCGTGCCCTCCTCGACTGCGTAAAGGTTGCCATCCTGCTCCCAAAAATCAGATATGCAGTAATCATCGCCCCAAAATTGCGCCCCAACCCAAACTTCGATTGCTTCCAGTTGCGGATTGAAAATTATCCACGTCTCGTCATGGTTTGTGCCGCATCGCTCTGAATAGTAGCAGGTTGAACTATCCGATGGAACGGCATAAACCGGCGGCGTGGCAACGGGATCGCGCTCAATAACCCGTAATTCGGAGTGGTTTTTGAGTATCACCGTCGGAGTCGCGAGAGAATCACCGTCAAGAGTAATTTTACAGATCCCATCGTCGTCTTTTTCTACAGTATATTGCGTACCGGGAGGATAATTACCTTCCTGGCGAGCAATCGCCTCGCCGTCGACGTCACGAGTAGTATCAAGGACGCAGTTGTGCAGCACGGTATAACTCGACCAGTCCGGCTCATATTTTAGCCAGCGCCCCAAGCGCCGCGTTGATTCAAGAACAAAAACATGCTTTTCGCCTTCATAATCCGCCGGTTGCGGATATACGGTTACTAGAGTATAAAATCCCAGCGGTTCAGTTCCGGGCGTGCCGTAATAAGGCTCAACCGTATCGACATAATAACCCGTTGATGTATTACCCGGCACCTCGCCTTCATTGGCAAGGGTAACTATATCGTGGGGCTGAATCTCAACCGTGCCGGGGATATACCAATCGCGGCTTATCCCGTAGGCAAGCCCGGCGCTACGATTACCTGTATCAGTTGCCACTGCTACATAGCCATCGGTATCGCGCCAGGTCAGAATAACTTGCTGCTCAGCGATGTGATGATGCTCTTCAAAATGAGCATAAGCGTTGCCGTGAGCAAGATGATCAAAAGGAGGCGTGAGTAGAAAATAAGCCTCCATATCTGAACCATTTACGAGCCACGCGCTATGATCCGTAAACGTTTCATCCATACCTACTGTAACTATATATATATTATCTTTACTATAAGATTTGCCTTCCGATCTATAGCCGCTATCCATTATATTATTATAATAGATATAACTTTTACTCCTTCCGTATCTATGATCCCATGTAGCAGGGGGTGTAATATGAGCGTTATCGCGCTGAGTCCAGCCGTTAGCAAAATCGCAGATATAGCGGGGGCGTTCAAAAGTAATCACAAAGGGTGCGGTATCAGATTCAGTTTGGTCAGTCGAAGGCGCGGGATGATCAGCCCAGTTTTCCGTTTGACTAATAAAAGCATACCAACCCGGCTCAAGTAACGCGGGCAATTCCAAGTCGGTCGATAGCGAGATATGCCCGGCTACTCCGCCCATGTAAGCGCCATTACGTCGCTTGACCTTGACCGGAGCGATAGCACGGGGGTTGCCGCCCCACAGCGCCGCCGGTGAATACTCTATATCAACCATCGTGGGATAACCAATATAAACATTGGGTGACGGCATCGCCGCCTGAGACCATGAGCAGTAATAAAACAGGGCATCGGTAAAAGCAATAGTTACATCGTATGAAAAATTAGGGGGCACATAGGTTTCAATCCACGTCCAAATTCCGCCAATTTCAGTTACACCAGTAGCATATCCCAAGTAATGACATCTGCCATCGGCATATACAATAATTCCCGCGCCTTCGTCTATACCCAGACCGATCCCGTTTACCTGAATGCCATTAGGTAAAATCTTAGAGCCAACCGGCAGCCACGTTAAAGTTGAATCAGTCGGTCTGCGAGTATCGGCATAAGTCTGATCAGGGACAGCGGGAATCACGCAACCAACTGCCTCCGCACTGGCATAGGCAAACCCACCGGAACCACTACAAGTATATCTTAGCGGCACGCTGGGAATTCGCTCATGATTATGCTGATTCCATGTGCGGATAAGCGTCGAAGCACCGGTAGTAATATTAAAAACTATCTCATAGACTTCGGTATGATCTATATCTGGCGAGTATCCGGTAGTAATTGATACCGGAACATGCTCAACCAATGCCCGCAATTGCGGACCGGCTTCGTATTGCAAACACATAACTCGATAACCCATGCCCGCCAGGGCAATCATGCCGGTTAATGCTCCCAGATAATGCCATGATTTATCAAGCGGATCGTAGCGCAGGACGCGCCGCTCAACTACTGTAAAGATATTCGTTCCGTCAGTGGCAAGCGCGTAAACATGACTGGTTGGCGTTATGTGAGTAACATCGCCGTCTGCCAAATACCAGTCAGGATGCTCAGCAAAAGACAATCTAAATTCATCGTAAACAATAGAAGGTAATTCAATTATACCTTGCACCGCTGGCAATCTCGAAGCAACCTGATCAACGAGCCATTTAAACGGACGTCCGATCAGAATAGGATTGGCAAGAGCAAATTCAGCATCGGTGATATGCTTCCAGATCGCCAAGCCACCATCACAGGTCAGAATAGTTTGCCCTTCCATATGGCTTACCGACCACTCCTCGACACGACCGACCAGGATTGGTGTTTCGTGTCCGCCCTGCAGAACATAGACCGTTGCCAGCACATAAATACTATTAGTCAAGCCGTATAGTATCCCGCCCGGCATACTATGCAGCCAATCATCACATCGCGTCGTCATGGCATAGATGCTGAAATTGCCTCCGGTGATCTGACCGGCATAATCCTCTAAGCGCTGAGATATCCCGTCGACTTTATTTAGCGCCCCTTCATCACCGGGGGGCGCGACTGATGCCGCCCACAAAGTGCGTTCCGGCGTGGCTATACCGCCACCAATCCGCTGTAACGTAACGCGGGATACGATTATGATAGGCAGATCATTTGCCACCTATATGCCCCCTCACGCGACGCGATTCGGCATTGCGTTGAGCGTGGTCAATATCCCGTTCAAGCCCCTCTTGACCGATCACATTATCAGCCCGCACCGTGACGGGATAACTATAGGTGACATTACGACCGCCCATTGCTTGTGCGGCATCGATAGCAAGGCGCCGGAGTTGCGGGGGGTTGGCAACCAACTCGCCGCCTGGGAAGTCGCCAAGAATTGCATTACCCTTGCTGCCCAATACTGCCGTCGGTGAACCTATCCAGTCGCCGTAAGCGCCGCCGCCCGCGAATGGCTTCCAGCGTCCTTTGCCCAGCGACACACCGCCGGTATATAAAGCCCCGCTTATACCGCTGCCAAGCGCGGGGATTAAAGCGGCTCCGAAAGTTCCTATCCCCGGAATCGCAGCAAGGATTGACGCAACCACGTTAATAAACATTTTAGCGAAAGCTCTGACTTTTTCCTGCGTGGTCTCACTGGTCAAGCCGATTCCCACACCCTCACCGATGGCATTGCCTGTTGTAGTCTGTAATACTTCGCCATAGGCAGCCATTGCCTGACGTGACTTGGCTGCTCTTGCCCCCGATTCACCACGCCCCCCAGCTTGCGCGGGAGCACCTTTACCTTCTCCATACCACTCAGGAAATTCTACATTGAAAGCGCCGCCCGGAACTTGTCCTGATACAAGTTGCGGTTTAGCAATGCCGCCCCCGCCGCCACCACCAGCAACGCCTGCCGTAGCAGTTCGAGTCGATATTAACCCCGTGCGCGGATCAATCTGATATTCAGTTGCCCCTTCATGCCGCACATAAGCACCGGATTCGGTTCGGTAATATGCCTTGCCTTCCTTTGTAAACGTCTCTCCCGCCGGTATAGTGGATTTTAATTGATTTTTAAATTGTGCAATGTAAACACTTAACGAGGTCAATCCTGGAGCCAAGCCACCAAAGGCATCCGTCACTCTATTCATTGCATCTTTCTGACGGGCTTGCGCGGTAATCAGAGCTTCGGTAAGCACCCTTTTCTTAGCTTGGCTAACCACATCATCACCGGTAACGGTCGCCAGCTCGCGCTCTGCCGCTGCTACCGCCTCGGTAGCAACTGCATACTCCTCAATCTGTATTTTGTTTTTCTTTAGCGCCTCAGTAATCTCATAGTGAGTTTTACCCTGAGCTTTCATCTGCTCAGCCAGCGACGTAGTAGCGGTTTCAACCATACCAGATACACGAGTTCCCGCGCCCATTTCTCCAGTAGCAAAAATACCAGCTCCGATTTCACGGTTCTTTTTGATTATCTCGTCAAGCTGCGCAGCATAAGAAATTGCACCATAGCCCATTTGCTTCATAGCTTCGGATTGAGCAATAAACGCCTGCGCCGCTTTTTTAGATGCTTCGATAATCTGAAGTTGCTGGGTAACAAGACCTACCAAAGCCATGCCGGCTACGCCCGCCATAAGTCCATATTTACCTAAGTTGGCTGTAATCATCCCTACCGAGCTAAGCACATCACCGCCGCCTGCCACCAGCCCCTGCATTGCTCCAATAAGTTGCTTTTTCTTGACCGTAACCTTATCAATCGCCGCTGATGCCTTACCAAATACATCAGCTTGCTTCTTGGTAGCAGTAGTAGTGCGGTCAAGTTCTGTCGCTACGGTAGTCGAGGTTTTCTTTAAGCCGTCCAGATCCCGCTGCGCTTGAGAAGTCCCTTTAGAATCATACTCAGAGGTGATCCTTAATTCGGTTTCAATAACCATCAGGAAGTCACTTCCCCTGCCCACCAGAGCAAACATAAAGCGCGGTTATAGGGTTCGTTAATGGCAGATTCACCGTAAAGAGCGCGTAGCAAGGTCAATTGCAATCCATTACCCAAGCCCTGCCAGGGATGCTCTTTAGTCCATTTGTCGTGTGATTTTTTATCCTCAGCAGATCGGGCTTTGGCTCGACCGTCAATCAATTCGCTCATGGCTTGATCGGTAAAGATCAATCCTTGCAATAATGCCAAGCCCAGATCGGCAAGGTCAGCCATTCGTTCATGCCATTTTTGCCCTTCCGGTGAATCCCAGCAAATATCCTCGACCGGCTCGTCGGCATCGGTTTGAAAGTTATGCCGGATAAGTTCATCGCGGCGGTAAATTTTCAACCATTCCGGCGGGGGCATTTCTCTGATAACGCACAGAGATAGATCATTGATAGGAATTTCGTGATAACGCAGATAGAGGATGCGGGAAATAGACGGCAATTTCGGCTCAAGATACCAGATGTCATTGAGCTTGACTTCGGCTTGCTCCCAGAAATCAGCGCGACTTTTAGCCCGCCCCACAATGCCAGGAAGCGTGGCTCTTAGATACTCGCCAGCCGACAAGCCCTTGCCAGTTGTGCCGGATTTTATATCCACATCGCCCTCATTTAGAAACGATTATGGGTTATAACTCCGGTCGACTGGACATTAAACACCAGCGTTGAGGCATCGCCTTCCGCGCCCTGAGCATCGCCGCCACCACGTAATACACTGTCATTAGTTATAACGGCTGCGCTGATCTCCCATAGTTCACCGTGAGGGACTTCTTCGTTTTGCCCTTGCCCCTCGACATATTCACTGGTAAATACTATCAAGGGAATTTCATCAGGGATATGATCGGTAGGCATGACTGCGCACTCACCGTTAGTGCTATCAATCAGATAGCGCATGCGGACATACTCGCCTGCCATCGTATCGTCGAAAGTGGCATCATTGACAGTAGGCTGAAATTCGGATCCATCGGCGGGAGCAACATCAACGCGAGTCAGCATTGACCAAGCTTCGCCCTCATCATGCCCAAACGCTGTAAACCAGTCGATATCAGCACAAGTTTCATCAAGGGTGATAGTCGGAGCCGCCGGCAATACCGGAACCTGACTGACCTGATAGCGAATGCGATGACTGCAAGCCGCGTAGGGAAGGTTAAAAAGATAGACGTGATCGACGCGAGTCAAAGTTGCTACATCAACACTGACTCTGAAATAATCATAACCCGTCGCCCAGGCATTAGCGAAGTTACCACCACCGCCACGTCGGGTAAATCCCGACGGCTTGCATTCCCATGTAGCCTTGCCTATCCACCAATCTTCTTCGTTCGGTCCCAACATCACCAAAGCCTTGCCGTTATAAACCATTTGCTCGCCTGGTGCCATGACAAACCTCCTAAATTATCCCGTCAAGGACGGGCATCGATTATCGAGTGTGCCCAGCATTGCAGGGCAATAACGTATTGAGCGCCGCCCTCGTTGCGGGGCATAAGGGTTAAACGCGGCCGCCCATTGTAAGGAATTCGCCACTTCTCCTGTGACCAACTCCACTCGGCGCACACCTCACAAAGCCATTCGCTGAGTTGTAACATGCGTTGATTAGCTTCTCCTATTTCAACGCCGTCAAGGTAAAGCGTAATATCGGCGCGATCTGACCAGAATTTAGCGCCGGGAGTAAAACTCCCCACGATCCTTACGGTATAAGTGCCGGTAATCACCGCTTCATCATAGATAATTACAGAATTTATGGTATTGGGAAATGTTGGTTGCGCAGCATCACCGGAAGTCAACCTGCCGATCAGGTAATCCCTTAACGATACACAACACGCCTTGATATCCACTATACCGCCCTCAATTTCTTTTCAATGTAATCCTTGCAATAAGCCCCAATATCATCAGCATCTTCTTGATCCCAGTATAGAAAAGGACGGGGGGGGATCGGTCGAGTCTTGGCATTACGTGTATGGGCTCTAACCACATAAACTCTACCCCTACTACTTATGCGCTGATGCTCCTGCACTATCTCAATATACGATTCACCACCAGGATCACCGTATTGAAGTTTGAATCCATAAGGGACGTTATTAATTAAATATGCCGAATTACCCGATATACTGAGAACTCCATCGGTTCCCACTTGACCGCCAAGCCCCGTTGCATTAGCGAGTCTGCCGGTAATATACATCAATACACCGATACTTCCGGGGCGTTTGTGCTCGAGGATTTTCTCGGTTACGGGTGATCTTGGCGCCCAGCCCGGACCGAAATTAGCAAAGCGGTATTGCGTCTTGGATTGCCCGACCTGCATGGCAATCAATAGCAATGGTTCAGGGTTGCCGCTAATTTCGCCCATCACCTTAGCCCATCCCTCGACATTCCCACTATCTATCGTAACTGTCAGCATTTAAAAGATTGCACTCCTCGCCGCTCCTTGTGTTATTTTACCCGCTGCGTCACCGCGCCCAAACATTGACTGACCATCATCGCGCACGCGGTTATAACTACAATTGCGATGCCGCTTGATATTGAGCATACTGTTGATGGCTTCCCTGCGTAGAATTGCTGTCGATGGTGATCCAGCACATAATTCAGCCAGTGCATATACGCACATGGCTTGCTTGACATCATCCCAGTCAATAGCAGTTAAACTGACGCCACCGTAACCCTGCAGCCGCTCATCAGCCCATGCTTCTGCTACTACAATGGCATCGAGGTATTGATCGTTAGTCCACGATGATGATGTATAGCTTGTCTGCTTGCAGTCCTGCACATCAGCCGGTGTAATATATGGCATTTCAACCTCTTTTTAAGATCAATCTAAATAGAGGGGGCGGGGATTAAGCCGCCCCCTTGATTACTATGCCAGAGCGTAAAGTAGAGTTGCGTTTGTCCAGTCAATTACATTGTGACCAGAATAGAGGACATAACGATACTTGGTTTGCAAGGTGCTAAACCCAGCTTCAGTTGAGGTGTCGAACTCATCGCCGCCGTCATTCACGACACAGAATGCCTGACCACGTAAACGATCAGCTTTGATGCCGCCGCGACAATAGATAATCGCGTAACCCTGCGGCCAGATTTGAGTGATTTCAGACGCATCATAGAGTCCGTCGGGAGTCAAAGTTCCCATATAAGAACCGGCACCGAGAAATACTTCGACGGCGGGGTAGGGATCAATCTTGATGGCAGCCTGAACAGAAACGCGGGTCAATGTCGCGCCCTCGCCCATGTTTTGAGCAGTCATCATAATGAACGGTCTAACGTAGGCTTGCGCTAAGGGATTGCCAGTCAAGGCAGCCCACGAAGCCAAATCCATCAGAATACCATCGGGGTATTTGCCCAATACAAACATCGAACGCAATGCAGTTATAAGCCCTGATGTCGGATCATTGATCGGGTCAATGAGTGGGTTAGTCCAGGGAGCTGCCACACAGTTTACGCAGAATCCCGGACCCGGAGTAGCATTGGCTGTGTAATTGGTGAGAGTTGTCAAGTTGGTTGCCAGTCGTTGCTCAACCGATGCATAAAGGACTTCACGCAATCCAAAGCCGATTTCAGCGTCGAGATCATCGGGGGCGGTTGTGCCCATGATGTGATCCTTATCGCGCCCATCCATACCTGCCCAACGAGTCAGGGGGATTTGAATTTTCTCATAGTTGGTTAAGTGCTGGTGGATTTCCTGCCCACTGTCATAGGGATGCTCATAATTGACCAGATCAGCGGGGGTAATAGTTTGTCCCTCAGTGCGGATACGCCAGCCAGTGCCTACACGCAAGCCCTTTGGCACAGGGATGCGGGGGAATGGTTGACCGATTGGCGAACCGTCGGGATATTTGGCGCCAGGAGGGAGCAAAAGCCCTGCCATGATCGCCTCGCGTTGAACTAAGGGGATTAGATAATCAAGATTTTTAGCGTTACTAGGAGCCATTTTAGCTCACCTCCTTATTAGGCTTGCGCCTCTACAGAGTCAGTTTCGTGACCGGCACCAGCACCGGCGGGATGGAAGTGTATCCAAATCAATTCATCAGGACCGCCAGCAGGGTCTTGTAAGCTGATGCCGCAATCCATGTAAAGATTACCGCCAACCCACTGAATAGCGCGACCAAGCCCGTCAGTCATTACTGAAGAATAGATGGCAATTACACCGCCGGTATAGACCAGAGTTTGAATGTGCTCGCGATCCTCAATGGTGCAATGCTCGCCATCGGTAAAGTAGTTATCGCACTCAGTGGCATCAGCATCTTTGACAACCTGCTTATTTTCCGGCAGAACAATACCATGCACGCCTTGACCGGTAGTATCGCACATGGTTATGCCAACGCCCTCTTCGATATAGACCAGATGCCAGGGGTAAAGCGGACCATGATCAGTGGGAACAATATGCCCGTGCGGTCCAAAATATCCGGGTGAACTGTACATTATTTACCACCACCATTCAGGATTTTATCGGTCTCTTCGCGCAACAATCGTTCCGACCAACAACGTCGCGTATCCTCGATAAGCTGCTGGCTTGGCTCGGTGCCCTGTGCGACTTGACCTTGTCGTCTTAGCCACTCAACTATCGTAGCGTCACTGGCTGCCGTCCATCCTGCGCTAGTTGAAAGTTTGGACAACTCAGTCTTGATATCGCCGCCGGTGATCTGGGAAGCGGTGAATCGCTGGCTGCCATCAAAGCGCGGTTGAGGATTGCCGATATGCACCAGCTTTATAGCCTGCTCGACTCCTTGTAAATTCAGGCGCTTGGCAGAATATTCATCGGTGAGATACTTGATTTCTGCAGGACTCATAAACTCCTTTTCAGCAGCCAGGAGCTCCCTAACCTTGCCCGCTTCAATCTCAGCTTCGAGACTGGCGATGCGCTCGGCATATTGCTTATCGCCATCGTTACAGAGCGCGGCTGTCTCTTCATCAGTAACAACCGCTTCCGGTGCCGCTGCCGTCTCTTCGATGCCCAGGATGGATAAAGCCTTTTTGAGCTCGTCCATCGCTGCCTTGATTGCCGCTGCATCGGGCGGTTCCGCCTTAACTGCATCCCCTAGCGCGGCAAGGATTGTCGGCATTGCCGCTTGAGCGCTCTTCACCAGAGCGCTCACATCTGGGGCGCCATCGCTTGCATCACTTTGCAAGCGCGTCTTGGTCTCTTTCATAGACCCCTCCTGATATCGCGCCTCGGTGAGACGCTCGGTTAATAGGTTTAGATCGAGTTCTGATAACTCAATCTCTGTAGCATCTTTCAGCATGTCTTCAGGACGGTCAAGCCCCGGCATAGCCGGTCTATCAAGGGTAGGCACCATCGCTATGTGATGCAAATACTGACCGACTGTCCAATCACCCGTATCCGGGTTCTGATTAAGCACAACCCGACTATAACCACAGGAAAAATCGCGGACTTTACCAGATTTGATAAGTTCCGCCGCTGCATCGGTAAAGGCTATATCGGCATACATTACATCGCCGTCAAGCGACAATGCCATCGTTCTGCCGTAGTAATTATCGCCACTCAGGTTGTCGCGGGATTCAATCTCAGCTTGATCATCGTGGGCATAAGTAAGCATTCCCAACAACCAGTCGATATTGTAATGCTCAACCATGCCCTGCAGATCAGCCAGCGTCACTTGCCGCCCGTCGATAGTCGCTCCTACTTTGCACACGGCTTTATGTTTGGATAGATAGTGTTTCACAAGTTACCTCCATAGACAGGTTGCGGATACTTCGGCGCAACCCCGACATAAGGTTTGGTCGGTTCATATTGCCCTTCCCAACCACGCCGTGCCGCTTCTCTCGTAAGCACGGTTCGACGCTTGCAGGCACAATTATCAGCGCAACCCGGTCCCCAACCGTCTTTCCACGCCTGATGATTCTTAGGGGCTGCGAATAAGTGCATTTCAGGATAATGGTAAAGATGATGTGGGGATAGACCGGGGTTAGCTACCATCTGATAACCCCATACTATTGAGTCAACCGCTTCTGTGCGCGCCAGCGCAGCTTGACCTTGACCGTAGGATTGCGCTGATGTAGTGCGTAATACCGTATCAAGGTAATGAGGTGACGCCGGATCGATGCCCGCCGCTGCCCATTTACTTTCGAGCTGGGAGCGGAACTGATCAGCCGTCAAACCTTCATCGACTGCCTTGATCAAAGCCGCATTAATATCATCAGCCAATTTAATTCCGATCTGCGACGCATAGGTCACACCATTGCGACGGATAGCCGCACTAGCTAATGACCATTGCTGATCAGTCATGGGATAATGGAGTTTACCGGAGTTGATGGCATTCAGATAATCCCGCAGGGCTTCATCCTCAATTCTGATTTGAATATCACTGGGTTCTGCCAGCATCATACCCTGCGCGGTCAGAATGTCAGCATATTGCTCGCGATAAATATCTATATCCTGTGCGGCATAACCGGCAAGGTAAAGACTGGCTATAGTGTCAGTCAGAACATCGGCGAGGGGAATTAGATCAAAGCCATACTTGCGCACGCTACCTAGATTACCGTCCTCTTTAACTGTGTTCAGCGTATCGATCAAAGGAGCAATCTTAGCGGCGATGCGTTGCTTGGCGGCATCCTTAGATTCAGGGGTAATATACGGACCGCGATAAACGCTTGCCAGATCGTCAAGCCCCTTACGAATCGGCGGCATTACCCGTCGCGCCACTTTAACCGCGTAATCAGAGGTTGCCGAGATGATTTTCTTGGCAGTCTTTTCCGCGCCAGATTGATATTCGTTCGGAGTCGGTAACGGGCTTTCCGTAGCAGTGAATGACATGCCGAAGGGAGATGGAACTGCTGATGGTTCAACCGTAGCCTCGCCTGGTTGCGGCTCCGGAGCTTGAATTAATCCCCTTAGCCACTCAGCACTTATCAAGGGCACTCCATTGCTATCCACGCGATCTGCAAGTTGCAATGCCACTGCTACGATTTGCGGGTTAACTTCAGCTTCGGGTTCAGTAATAATGTGATAGTGAGGGGCAATTTCACCCGCCCAATTATATTTCCAGATCCGATCAATAAGTGTTTGAATCGGTTGCTCTGCCAGCGCCGCCCAACCCGCTTCCGAGCGGGCACGGCTTCCTTCGTGAACTTCACTTTGAGCCTTGCTACCCTCGCCGCCGGTAGTTTGCTGTGTTGCCAATGTTTGATTAGTATATGCCTGACTCACACTAGCTTCGAGTCGATTCAACCAGGGGATAAAGATTTCATGAGTCGCGCGTGACATCTCCTTAAATTCACATCGGAACTGATCAACAGTCAGATCGGGCATAATATTAGGGTTGGCAGGATCAGTATTAGCTGGCGGTGTCTCAAATATCACCTTGCCAGCTATGCGGGTATCACTATCAAGAGCCTTGTCTGCCATGTCCCTGATACCTTCCGGTCCGATAAACCATATCCAGGGAAGATCATGGCGCTCCATGCCCTCAGCAGCCAGTGCATAAATGTAGTTATAGAGGTAAAGATGCCGATAACAACTGGCTATCATTCCCCAACCATAAGGACGCCAGGGGTCACGGGCGGCAAGTCTGACGATAATCGCTTGATCACCCTCGAATTCAATGCCATGAGGAGGCGCGCTGGAATCATCAAAATAGGGAACGGCACGATTGCCCTCATAATAGTAACGGATGGCATATTGAGGTATGGACTGAATTTCAGTGGGCAATACCATGTCGCCATGATACCGCCATCCATGAGTCAGATAGGAACTGCCATAGTCGACTCCATCCCAGATCAGGGTCTTTAGTTGATGGGCACCACGTCCTAACTGAGTCGGGATTTTTTCAAGGTATTTTCTCAACCATTCGCAGTGTTTGAGATGCTCGGTATCCTGAGATGATTCAACTATCTCGTCACCTAGCGCCAGTAGTGAACGCAAAGCCCCATCTGATACGTCGCGCAAGATCGGTTCGGTGCGGCGTAAATGCTCATAAAGTAAGTAGGGATTGGAGAACTGGCGTTGTGTTGCACCCCAAGCTACATCACTGTGTTGCCTTGCGGGATTACGGATTTCCTGACCTTCTGTTGGATAAAACCACTGGTCGCCGCCAGTGAGAATCTTGGCAAGATTGGCTCGCCATGCTTCCCATTGAATGTTATCCATACGACCAATGTATCAAATGATATTACTTTTGTCAAGCTATGTCAAGCTTTTTTTTCTGAACACTTAATATTGATATACTAACTGAGAGCTATTCTGTGCTGTCTACGACTGACTTTTGGCATGGAGGGTAATTGAGATTTATCAGGCATCTTTATCGAATTTGAATTGGTTTTTGGTTGTAAAACTTTAGGTAGTCTTTCCGCCGCTGCGCTTGCCAACATGGTAGCGGTGACCAGATCATCATGCCCACTGGCAGCGCCGTAATGATACTTACCAGGCACATGCGAAGGGGTATAGATATATTGATGCAATTCACTCACGAGTTGTTCCCCCTGCTGGCTATGAGTAATTGCTCGCTGTCCTCTCTCCATGCACAGTGAAAATTGCAGAACTAACTGATCGCGCCAGATAAGCGGCGCATCCTTTGCCGGCTTGGCTCCCATTTGAACGCCGTAACAAGGGATGCCAGCGCTGACCAACATCTCATAGACCGGCGCCCCAACTCCAGTTGCGTCTACCCATGCGGGCATGGCATTGGAATATTGTTTGATTACCCCGACGGCTCTCTGAACCTGCTCCTGCCATCCCATGCCCTGAATGTGCAGGAGGGGATAGATGTTGCCGTGCATGTCGCAAGCCACGACCGCCGTGTAATCGAGGGTCTGAGCAAGGTCAATGCCGATCCCAAGTGGCATATCTGGGCTTGGCTTAAAACCCAATGATGTTCCATTTTTCCATGCCATATCGACGCCAATAAATACCGCGCCTTCACGATCACCCCAGAGGTTGAGTATCTCCCGTTCAAACATTGCGCGTGGTAATGTCAACCTTGCCCTCTCGATCTTATCCAACCACTGCTCCCGTGTTAGGTGAGCTGGTTTGACTGGTAAACCAGCCTCAAAGGGGTAATCAAATATATCGAAATAATTTGGATCTGAGGGAGCTATTCTCTCAACCAAGTCCTGAGTAAATGAACCGGCAAGTTTGGAAGTGATATAAAGACGTCGCGTACCGGGACGGTAATTAGGTTCACATATCGAAAAGAAGTCAGGGTGATAAAAACTACATTCATCCCAAATCCAAAAATCAGGGCGCTTTACCCCTCGTATACGGTCAACGCCCCCCACGTCTGAGCAGGCGTATGTCCATATTTCACAGCCATTAGGGAGGTAAAGAGTATTGGATTCTTTGACAAATCGACACCCAGGAACGCGGGTATATACTTCAGGCAGAAACGTTTTGGTTATGTGTTTATACTCAATCGACCCCCACGCTCCAACTGTGCCAGGTAATGCCCAGCAGAAATCATTATCAGGATCAAGAAATTGCACCGCCCCTGCCGTCTTACCTGTATCACGGGGGAAGGTAGCAACGATGGCAGATTTAGGAGAATGAAATATCTTATCCCAAAACTCATTTATTAGATACGGAACATACACAGCAGCGCGCCTATCACTCTGTTTTGATACACGAGTAGCTATTTCATCAAGCGTTGTTCTGGGTGGCATTTCTAAACTCCTGCTCTATATCACGAATCATCTGTTTATCTATGGTTTCCCCTATCCTTCTGTCAAGTATATTTCGTAATTGCTTAATGGCTTTTTCTCGCCATCCTCGAATCCATGCCTCAATCTCACTTTGATCCATAACCTCTTCTGGTAATGCTCGCAATGCCGCTGCCACTTCAGCGGGGTTGGCTTTGCCATCCTTGCGTTCCTGTAAAATCATGGCAATAACTTTATGCTTGAGTTGTTTAAGTTCATAAGCATCAAGATTACTGGTCTTACTCTTCCTCTTGCGCGGCGCCCTGATAATATCCTCTTCTCCCTGTGTCCAGTGATGAATCTCTATCAGGTTATCGCGGACTCGCAAGGCATCTTCAAAGGGGATGCGAGCGGCTTCAGCGATGATAGCGGGAGTAAGATAATCAATGCCCAGCTTGTCCATTGCCGTCAGGGATGCAGCGATGTGGCGGTCAAGGCGGGAGGGGGAAGGTTTAGGCATATATCGCCTCACATTTTTTTGCCAAATACTTCTTTTGATATTTCGCTATTTCAGAGGGCATTTCCCTATTCCCTACTATACAAATATATTTTTTAATAAGCGCGTGTATATATGGGGAAATAGGGAATAGGGGTTTGAAATAGCGAAATAACATGCTACATGTGTTTTGTAAAAACACATAACTACTTGATTTTAAATCTTTTAACTCATTTTTCCTAAAACTCAACATTCGTTGTTACCTCCCCCGCTGCCGCGCTCTTCCCATTTTGGTCGAGTAAACTTATCTGATCTCCCTTTACCCACCAATATCCCCTGCCGTCCATATACAATTCTACCATGTGATGCTCCAGCTCTTCCCTAAACGCCCTTTTACCCATTACCCTTTTATTAGCTCCCTCCTCACTTTCCACCCATCGCTTAAAGCAATCATGTAAATCCTTTAGCCCCCGGTGATGCAACTCATGCGGGCACGCTATAAGAAATCTCAGCACTATATCCTCGCCCATCCGATACTCGTTGGTGCAATCAAGCACCGCTTTACATACCGGCATGTGATGATCATTCTCTATATACTTTCTAAGCCCCTGCAAAGCCCAGGCGGCTATTTGCGGCAACTCTGCCAGCAACATCGGTTCTAATATCTCACGGGGTATTATCTTATTCTCCGGCACTACATATCTAAACGGCACCTCCATTACCCGCCGCCAGGTTCCTGTATCTCCCCCCTTGATCTTCATGCGGTAGTTGGTATAAATAATCCACTTGGCGCGGGGGGCTATATCGAATGGGCTACCAAACTTCGCTTCCGCCTTGATAACCGATTCCCCGCCGGTGAGCGCCTTGATCTTGTTGATGTCTAATAGATCTCCCTCACCGGTCTCGGCTACTATTACCATTCTGGCGCCCTCTAAATCCGGCAGCGCCCAATCCTTGCTGGGCTTTTCCCCTTTGACTATGGCGGTCTTGTCGTAACCAATGATATACCCACCTAGCACCTTGCGTAATATACTGAAAAATACCGTCTTACCGTTGCGCCCCTTGCCATAGCAGATAAATACCGACGGCTCCGATAACCAGGGAGTCATGGCATACCCGGCTAAACACTGTAAATAATCAGCCAGCTCTTTATCGCCGCAAGTAATCTCGTCTATGAATTTCATCCAGTGGGGGCACTCGCCATGATCAGGCGTGGTGCCCAAAAGCCGCGTGCAAAAGTCAATCTTGCGCTGCTCCCGTATTTTAAGATCCGGCAGCGTCACAACGTAATCAGGGGTATTGATCAGTTCCTGTGTGTCAAACATCACGCCTTTGCGGGCAACTCCGGGCTTAGCCATGTTAATAGCGCCATTCTGGTAATTATCACTCTTGATCTTTACTTTCCATTGCCTGAGCCGCCTGGCATAATCCTCAGCATCTTCATCCTCGGCATCGTCGGTCGGTATATAACCTATTTCCTGGGCTATCTCCTGCGTAATCCGCATTTCTGCCAGTTGCGATCGCGGTGACTCCAGATCCCATACCCTGCCAGTCCAGTATGCCCAGCAGTGGCGGTCGGGGAGCCACATAAAGTTGCCGTCCATTGCCCGTATAACCAAGCCCGCGAATGCCTGTTGGGTAAAATCAGGGTATTGTGTTATCCACTCTGCTAGCGACAGGGGGGCGCTTTGCTCCTCCATAATCACCGCCGATCTTCTTGGGCTTCCGCTTCTTCTTAGGCACTACATTACTTCTCATCCACGCCTTGAATATCCTAGCCCCGCGTTGTAGTGCCCAAATCTCCGATTCAGATAGGTAATCACCAATTGACACGAATGCCCAACACTTGCCGGTATCCCGTCGATAGTTGTCACGAGGGTCTATATAGTGCCTAACTTCACATTGTGACTTATATCCGCGCAGACAGTTATCCCTTGACCGGCAGGGTATGTAACTACAGAAATCCACCTTACACCCCCCGTGTTTTTAGGAATTTCTCGATTTCGCTGCGGTCGAAAAATACTGTATCACAATCATTCAGCCGGTCGAGGGGTTTGATATTGCCGCGATCCCGCCATCGCCGCACTGTCTGCCAGTGGACTCCGGCAAGCTTGGCAACCTGGTAAATGGTTAATACCTTGCTACGATCTATGGTGCCTTGCATCTGATCATCTCCTGTCTGTTAGTATAAGTATAGTATAACATAATTAAAACATTGGTTCTTGGGTTGCCACAACCCGTCGTCTTGCCAGATCACAATACTTCTCGCTAATCTCTATTCCTATCCAATGTCGTCTCAGGCGTTTGGCTGCTACACAGGTTGTGCCCGATCCGCACATAGGGTCAAGGACTAAATCGCCTTCGTTGCTCCATGATAAGATGTGGTCGCGGGCTAAATCCAAAGCGAAGGTAGCTGGGTGTTCCTTTTCCCCTTCGGTTGCCGATACATCAATGCGCCAAACATTGAATCTCACTCCATAATTCTTGATACGCCTGTCTTTATCATTCCGATAAGCAGAGTTCTCTAACATCTCTCCATTGGTTTTTCTCATTTGCTTTTTACGGGCTACCTTACTCCCCGTGTAAATGTTTTTTCTATCTTGGAATGGATTGAAGGTTTCGGGAGCTCCCTTGCTTAACACAAACATATATTCAAAAACGGGATAGTATCTATTGGTTTCAGGATAACGGCAGCTCTTTTTATCCCAAATCATCGTGTCGTGCAGGTTAAAGCCAATCTCCTTAAAGTATAACGCCTGCTTAAACGATGTTCCCGTTTCGCTCCCGTTAATCGTGGCATCTCCCACTACCCAAACCACCACGCCGCCCACCTTAACAATGCGGTATAGCTGCTGTGCTATGCCCTCAAAGTCAAAAGTATAGCCGTGATAGATTCGCAGGTTATCGTAGGGCGGACTTGTTACCACCAAATCCACACTCTTATCAGGGAATGACTTCATCACTTTCAGACAATCGCCCTGGATAATGGTATCAATCTCCATTACCACTCATCCCCCGTGTAGTCGCGCTTGCGTCGGATCCCGCCCCGCTTTAACCTGGGGATCTTAGCCAGGTCACGCAGCAGTATCGCCCGCTTAGCTGAGATATGTAATGTCCTGGCAACTTTGGTAGCGCCGATTCCCTGCCGCAATAGATCAAGTATCTCGTTATCCGATACCCGCCGCCGCTTGCGCCCCGCCTTCCCTTTGGGCAGGAGGGCATCAGCATCAGCCCGCCGGTATTCCAGTGCCCTGATCCGCACCCTCTCGACGGGGATCAGCCCCCCGTCAGTCGCTATCCACTCGCGGTATTGAGTCATTGGTGTAGTATCCCCAGCACCAATACCACCTTGTTATCAGGGGTTGCTCTGAATAGTTTGCGGATAGCAGGATCAAGTATCAATTCCGGTCTATTGCAAGGGAATCCAATTAAGTCCAATACGCAATCATCACATGATCCACTGCCACCCATTCCGCCGCATTTAAGAACTTCAAACTTATCAAATTCCTCCTCCGTCAACTCCCTGAGATATGACTGCTTATTTCCCACTTCTCTCCTCCTCTAAGGCGGGGGTTAGCCCTCTACTACCCAAACTATAAGTCTACCGATCAATATGTAGGTTAAGGGGATAAGGTCTATTACACCAATGGCACCAAATATCTTACATAGCAATTCGCCTGCTTTTACTGTATTCCCATAGTTGCGGGATGTAAACATCATCACTATTCCAACTAGAAACATGAATACACAAATACCCAGAACCCACAGGAAAATGCTTTGAAGTTGTTCAATTCTTCCTTCCATTTATCTTCTCACCTCTATTCCCACCATTCCCGTAATAGTGTTATCCCTCAGCCTTGCCCCGCCCTCGACAGATAGCCAGCTAGACAGGTCACGCCCGATCACCGCTTCGTGACTTCCATCGGTTCCGTAGAGATAGGATAACGATGTCTTGCATTGATAGTGGGGTTTCACCCTTACCGCGCTCTCAACTACAATGGCTATGTCGGGATCGTCGGTAAGCAGGTCAATCGATCCATCATCATGTAATACTTGGCGGCACTTGATAGCCCAGGGGTTAAAGGTTATCAACCCCGTAGTATCAAATTCCCCGCCGCCCCGGTTGGTAAAACTCCACTTCTGGTATAGCCCTAAAACGTCACCAGATGGCTCAGGTTGAATCTTATCAGTGGTAGCAGTAGGATTATACCCCTTCCTAGCAGGGCGGCTTTCTATGAGCCTGCCTTGCTCATGCGTAGCGGGCATGGTTATAGTAAAGTCTATCTGCGTTATCACGCCGGCGGCTAACTGGCTTGCCGGAACGATAACAGGTTCAATATGCTTTCCGGTCATGTTATCTGAAGTGGCGGTATCGCTCACATGAGGCTGGTTAGACAGGCAACCGCCTATCCAGCATCCCACACATGCCGCCGCTATCAGTAGTGATATGATAAAGTATTTCACTTAGGACTCCTTTTTCTTGTCAGGGTCTTTCCTAACAATAGTGATTTCCTTGCTACAATGAGGACAATATTTCAATGCTAGCGTTTTATTCGGGTTATCATCTGGGTAATAAATACCCCAATGAGTAGTAATGTATCCATTGGATTTGATCTTTAGTTTCCCGTCTTCTATTGCGTTCATCATATCATCGCAGCAATATTTGACCTCCATCCCTCTCCTCACCTCCCCAGCTTGATATAGCGATCCGTGCCGTCAGTATAGATAGGACGGACAGAGATGGTGTAATATTTATCGAGTGGGTATTTCCCCTCTTTATCGCGGCAATGAAGATCACGCCAAAAAGGGCACTCTTCTGGCATGCCACAACTATCGGGGTGTCTCTGACACTCAGCCTTTATCTCCTCTACCGTCACGACACGCAGGGCTAGGGATTGCAGACGGTCGAGTTCGGCATCGTATTCTGCAAATCTGTCCGCTAACTTATCGTCAGCATCCTGTCCGCATAGAATTTCGGTAAACTCGAATTCAGTCATTCTCTTAAATTCACTCACCTTATACCTCCTGTGCTTTCTCCCTCACTGGCGGGGGATAAAATGCGAGCTGGGCAACCATCAAAATTTTTCCAGCACATATGATTGGCTTTATTTGGATGACTACAATTATGCCAATCCCCATCCTCTGTAAATTCATGTTCATATACAGGGCATTGCTTTGTAGTTGAAAACTCAACCTTAATTCCATCAATCTCAATATATCTATTCACTCCATCACACTCCCGGGTAACTCGATGACATAGCCCTTGCCGCCGCAGCGCGGGCAGGGAATAGTGTCAAATTCCAGAGTATATTGATTGAAAATGTCCGTCTGTTTCTTCCCCCCGCACTCAGGGCAGTCCACCTTGCACTTTTCCAAGTCGGTCAGGGGGATGGCAAGGTAGGCGACTTTAGGTCCAACACCAACTGATAAATCTGGTTCCTCGTCATACCATCCAAATTTTTCTATATACCACAACCTCACGGGTTCACTCATGGCTAGGATACTCCTAATTTTCTCAATATGGCTGGAATGTGGCTGTTACCTATATCTATGGCTATGTTTCTGAGTATATCGGTAGCAACTTCTAGGTTTATCATTGCCCGGTGAAAGGTTTCTGCACCGGCTTGCATCTCCTCTGCTGCCATATTCAATATTTGGTTCTGGTATGGCGTTTGATTCGTGTCAGGCATGGCTAGGACTCCTTTTCATGGTTATTCCTTTGTTTTCTTTAACATTCTTTTAACTCTTGCTTGCCCTTCCTCATAACCGAGTTTATAGGCATAATACGAATTTACATGAATCCATTCAGGGCAATACGATTCTCTCGTATTTAAGGCATCCTCATACCCACATCGCCACCAATACTCAATACCTGATAATTTGGGGAATTCATATGGTGACGAATCCTTTTGAATTTCTTCAAAAAATCTCCAGAGAGTTGGATCAGTTTTCGCCATTCACCCATCACTCCTTTCTGATGTGGGGTATTCCATTGATGTTATTACCGGCACATAGGGAATTGGCTCACCTGATAACGCCTTCATAGTTTCAACCATCTCGGCAAGCTTGCGATTTTCAACCTCCATCTCCTCCACCCTTGCTTGCAGGGCAGCGGCGGAGCGGAGAGCGCGGATAATACGGTTAAAGTCCTCGCAACCATTAAATCGGAATGTTAAATCAATACAACCAGGGTCAATCCAATTCTGTCTGATAAGATGGGATTTTAAAGGTTCCTCCAATAACAATCCTTCTCCCGCATCAATACGGTCAATTTCAGTCATGGCTGCTCCTTTATCAATACAACATCGCTGAATCGCTTAGTCATGGTCGCTCATCATCCTCTCCCGTAGACATTATGAAAAGAAATGCCAGTAGATTGATTGCTATTAAAATCCATCCTAACCATCCGCAATTCCACCATTTGAAGCAAGCGGATATAAGGCAAGTCATGCCAATTCCATAGATTAAGAGAAAAAACCAGATAAACATTATCATCTCTTACCTCACCCCAAATCTGACACGCCAAGTGATGCCCGTAATCCGCTTGACTCTACAGTTGCCCCACATGGCATCCCTCAGGGCAGAATTGCCAACAAGCAGGCTGATGCTGTTATCTTCGTCAGCCCAGCGATCTTTTACCTGATGTTGTCCCTCTATGGTAATCCATTTAAGGGGATCACTCGGCGATGGTATTTCAATAATCAAGTAATCCCCCGGTATCAAGCCGGTGCCGGAATCGGCTATTACATCGCCGATATGATTAGCCTTTGTATTTCTCAGGATCAGCCAGTCAATATGACTTGTAATGTCATAAGTAAGTAGAAAGTTGATGTTGTATACGTCCTCTGTCTCTACCACTGGCACGGGAAAATTAAGCAAGCTGGACTTGTGATGATACATCACCGGCGGCTTCTCGCGGTATGGCTGCTGGACGGCTTGATAGACGTTGAGGATTACCAGTATAGCTATAATAATCAACAGTATCTTGCCTAGATGCTCCTTTATGATTTCACGCATGATTAGTAGCCCCACAGTTTAGGCGCTTGCATTAGGTATAGTGTCAACAGCGCAGCGATTAGGAGTAGTAGACAGAGCTTCATGGCTATTTCTCTTTTCGCTGGGCTAATAATTCTGCAAGTTCGGCATTAAATATAGCCATTTCTTGCTCATCAGCCGGTCTAATGCGAATACTCTTGCCATCGGCAAGGTCTCTTTCCGCAAATCCCCAATCATATCTTTCGTAACCACCAGAGACGATCTTGTATAGTGAGGACATGACTGTGCCGGATTCGTAGTAGAAATTGTTTCCTATGAAAATTACCCATATCACATCTTCCATCTCTCCATCACCCTCCTATCCGCACCGGAACATCGCCGGTGAGGGAATAAGTGCCATAGGTAAAGCCTGAGAAAATGATGCTAAACATAGCTGCTAATTTCCATTCTTCTTCATCATCCCTACGCCATTCAATCAAGATAACGCTATCAGTAGCATAAATCTTGACCTGCCCTTTTGAGTTCCGTTGTCTCTTGAAGTCTACCAGCACCGCCATCGTGAGGTCGTTAATCATGGCTATATCCTTTCGTGGAGGGTTTGGAGAGCAAGGTCAAGTAATTCATCGCAATGTCCAAAACATGAGCATCTGCGACCATCAGGATGGCAATAACTAGGTGCATGATTACGATGTCGACATTCTGCCATATCCTTGATATTTTCCTCCGTCAATCCCTCCGGCAATGGAGGTCGTCTATTGGCGGCTTTGATGGCTTCAAGGCGGGTATCATGCCAAATGCCGTCCATATCATTGCAACTCTTGCATCGCCAGAGATAACCACGCTCTGGGCAATGCTCAATCTCAATCTCTCCTCCGCAATGAGCGCACTTTTTCAAGGGGGGATCGGAAGCGGGTTCAGAAGTATAAGCAGCACAGATAAATCTTACATCTCTTAGTTGCACAGTAGCAGTTACGGTAACTGCATGCTCATCAATGCTGGTAACGTGTTGAATTACCTTGCACTCATCATGCCATTCACACTCTTTTTTTGCACATTGAATCATCTACTCCACCACCTTGAAGTCCAGGGGGACTCTGACGGTATCGGGGTTCCAGTCGGGGTTGCAGGGAAAATGACCAACCGTATCTCGCAATGGGCATTTATAGCAATCTGTAATCCTGTTTCTCTTAGCTATAAGACATCTATCAATACACCTGGGATCAGCATTTCTATCATCACATTGTCCCTTCGCATATCCCATTTCCTCTACGGTCAGGGAGCGCAACTGAGGGTGATCGGCTAACCACGCTTCGTAGGTCAGATAAGGTTTGCCCTCGGAGTCGACGGGAAGATCGGAGATGCTAGACCAGTTGCAGGGGTAACTACCACGTATACCCGCTAATCCACAACCATCTTTAACGTGAGGGCAGTCACAGGGATTATTGTTGTTGCGATATGTAGACCGATTTTTTTCAGTTGGAAGAAATTCTCTCCTACACCTCTCGATAGCAACCTTCCATCCGGCAAGGGGGTCGGTAGGCTTGGCTGCGAAATTAGCACAATCGGCACAGGTTGGGTGTGGCGTGGTAAACTTCTTTGCCGCTTCTTTTATATCTTCGGCAGCCTTAACCTGCTTTTCGATAAAAGACATGATCACTTCGGGAATTGTCTTAGCTGCATACTTCCTGCACAACTCTTCTACACAGGCGTCAAAGGTGGGAGGATGAGGATAGATATCGCTATTAACTTTATGGATGGTAATTATCTGCCATTCACCATCGCTTTTAGTGTGGCATAGTGTATATCCATCTTCCCCCGCCGCCTTGATGGCGACTAATTGCTGCTCAGGTGTGTATTTCACAATATACCTCCCATGAAATTAGTAATATATAACCAATTCTGCACGCCGGTTGCCAGGCAATAGATCCCACAGAGCGCGATAAACAAAATGATCCTTAAAGTCCAATAAGCCCAATCGTCGCGATACCTGGTCAACCATCCGGTAGCAAGCCCCGATAGCCACCAGTTACCCAGCGCAGCTATGATAAGTTGATACAGAGTGATCAGATCAGTCATGGCTGCTCCTTATGCTTTCCGCGACTCCTCTGGCGCTTTTCCCCAATTTGATAAATGCTTTTGCTGTGCGCTTAGCTGCTTTGGCGCTTCTTTTGGATGCCTTGATAAACCAATAAAGATGCAATTCCATATGTTGAACATCAGTTATTGGTTTTCCCAATTTCACCCTAAGTAGCAAATACCACCATCGTAAGGTAACTATAAATCGCGTCCACACTGAAACGTGACGATCAGTCATGGTTGCTCATATCCCCCTTCCGCCGTCTCACCGTGAATTATGGCATTGCAAGTCTGGCACAGATCCCGTCCTTTTGGGCAATCCGCCCCACAATTTTGGCAGGTATCAAAACCAGCTTTGTAATCTGGGCAGTTGTGTCCATACTTGCAACCCTGATCACAAGTTGCGCAAATGCTATCGTCCATCTCCTACCTCCATATTACCATTATAGTATAGTTATACTAGCGAGTCAAGCACGATTTTAGATATACCGGATACATCTAAATATACCCAGACATATCTAGAATCGGTCGAATCCGAATGCGATATCGCTACGCTCCTGAGCTTCAGCATCGGTTAATCTCTCGCGTGGCTTCAGTGGTTTCAGTGAGCGATGAAGTTCAGGGTTCGGACAGTCCCCCCGGGCAATTTCCAGCCAAGTTCCTACGATATTCTTACCGTTGCGAATATAGTGTTTATAGACATAGACAGTCTCCGGCGCGTGCCTCTGCCCGCAATAAGGGCAGAGAAAATAATCCTCGTTGAGTTGACGCTTAGGCATGAGGATCAGTCCAGATCAAGTTAAGCCATTCCTCGTCAGGTACTATCAGCTTTTGCTTCTCAGTATCCAACCAGGCAATGAATTTCCCATCGCATGCCTCACCGCTAAACGCCCTTAATTCCTGTCGCATGCCGGAAGTGATACGCGGGGGATCATAGATTACATCGCATTCGCCTTTGCCGTTAGTGACAAGCTTCCTTACTACCGGTACCGCGATGGCATTACATCGCTTGACTATCTCACACAGCCGGTCGATAAGTTCCTCCTCGCTGATCGGCAACTCCAGATCAGTCATCATGGTATGAGGGATCACCGGCGCGTGTCCCATAGCCAGGAGGACTTCACCGGCTTTACGGGCAACTCGTAGATTATTTTCCAGATCCCGCCTGCTCCCGCTGCGCAGGGGTGAACATATCCAGATGATCAGAGACTTATCATTCATTGTGATTCCTTTCTGCCTGCTCTGGCAGGGCATTAAGATAATCCATTTTATTAACCGCCATGTCGACTTGAGACATATCCCAGCGACCGTTAGGTAACTTGTCAACACGAGCTACAAGGTATAAAGCCCCGCGAGTCAATAGTGATTTTTGCTCTAATTCCTGAGCAGAGGATAACCCCCCTGCACCCGTCTTGATCTCTAGCTCCAGTGTCACCGCGCCATGCCCCCACACGGTCATGTCGGCACGACCTGTGTTACCAGGAGATGATAGATTGGGGCGGTATTTATATCCCTGCCTGTCAAGATGATTATGCACCGCTTTACAGGCATTACTGTGTTGACGGGATCCGGAGGTCATGGCTATCTAACCCCTTCCAATTGAATCCACTTATCACGGCAGATTACACCTGATAAATCGGCATCACTACCCCAGCCATCTTTACCTTCAACTCTTACAGTAATTTCCGAATCATCAGGGGCTTGTTTAAAACTTTCATTTGCAAGCAATTCACCTTTAGTCACCTTTCCACCTCTTTCCTGAGTTTAGGGCACCCAGCCCCCGCGCTTAATGTGCAAGCCAGTTTACGATCAGCCAGTTCCTTGCAGTAGCCGGTATCGCCATGAGCGACATATAAAATATCACCCTTATCGACAGGGATGAAGGCGATGCAATCACAGTCGGCAATTTCGCAGTGATGAGTAAGATCGAGCATTACCTGTCTGGCTTCGCGCTTCTGTGCCATGCGTTTGGCATTCCAGCTTCCCGGATGATATGGCACGCCTTAACCTCCTTGTCTTGGGGCGGGTTCGTCGCCCGCCCCGTTAGTGTTTAGTGACTAGAATGGTATGTCATCCTTAGATTCAGGCATTTCAGCTTCCGGTTCAATTTCATGTTCCAGCTCTTCACCCTGCCAGCGTCCCTTGTTATCCTGGATTTCCTCGAAAGCGCCGGTGAAAAATGCCAGTTCAAACATCTCCGAGAAGCGCAATGTGTTGGGTTTGGCAATGGCAATCTGAGATACTTTGCCTGCTTCACCTTTAGGCTCGAGCGCCGGAACGCCGGGGGGGATATAGTTATTGCTGTTATCAACCGACGGCTGATTGTCAGTGCGGAATTCAAGGATAACTTCGCTGAGCAATGCCGGTTCATTGTTTATTGCTATCGCCGGTAAAATCTTATCCTTGAAACGGTAGTAAGCAAATAGCGAATAAACCGATGCCTGAAAAATCAACTTGTTATCCGGGTCGAGATTGCCTTGATTATCAAATCCCAATCCCAATGCACGCAAGCTTGACCGGCACCAATCCTCACGAGGTTGGGGGTTCTTTTTGCCCGGCAAATTAGGGCATCCCACGCATGTGCCGTGCTGCTTCTTAACACAATCATCCGCCGGGGTTTTGCCATCCAGCGAATAGCAGATCAGCCCTAAATCTTTGTCATACTTGCGGCGGAAGCATTTAATCAATACCGCCAGCATTGACAGTGTGGGCTTCATCTGGAATATAGTTATGTCAAAAGTCTTGGGGTCGGTAATACCCCAAAAGAAAATGCCCGGACAGGCGATTACTTTTGACGGGTTGCGCGGATCAAGCACGGTTCTCTGAGTGATCTTCCACATGGTTCCACCATATTTGCTACCACCATCGCTTGCTGATTCCTTGTCCGCCTCCTGCATGGCTCGACGGGTTGCTTCATCAAGGGGCATCATTGCCCCCAGCGCTTGGGTCGTAGCCAATTCATTCTTAAACATGCCGCTTTCCTGACCGGCTATGTCCTCTTTTTTCTCCTTCATTCTCCTTCATTCTCCTTAGATTTGTGTATCAACCGGTTTCAATCTCCGTTTATCAGCCTAGCTTGCCAAGCTTAATCCGGCTATGTAGTTACCTCCTCATTGCCACAATCACCTTTATAGTGGGGATTGATTTCTATTTGAATGGCTGCCGTGCTTACCTTTGGCAATGGACAAGTCTTAAACGCTTCAGGGCATTCATTGTTATCCCCTTGTTCTGGATGATAGCAATTTTCTCCCGCTTGACAGAATGGACATCTTATACTGCATTCATACAATACCAGTGTTACTATTCTGGCATTGGCATAATGCTCTTTTCTCGATTTACTTGCAAGTTCCTCTATAGTTCCCACTATATTACCTCCTCATATAAATATCTTTCCGCCACCGCTTCCCAGACATCTGCCAGGTCGCCTTTACCCTCAGCTCTCAGCTCAGCGGCGTCACGACGGGCATTGAGAGCCAAGTCTTCACGACTCTGGTGTATTCCCAGCTTATTGATATACTCCTGATCCCTTATGTCTTTCAGGGTAGGCAATGCAGATTCAGTAAGCATTTCTTTATCTCCCGTATTTAGGGTTTTCCGCGACGCCTCCAACCTAGCGAGGCGTTTCGTCTCATACGAGGCTCATCAGGCGAGATTACCATTTGCGTTCATGCAGTTTTTTCTCTTCTAAAATCCCAATAACCTGTGCAAGCGCAAATTCTATATTAGGATTTATCCCCAATTCATCATGTATTCTACGCTCTTCTGCAGTGCATAAACTAAATGCCTCACATCCAGAACACTTCACTGGATTACGATTCCTGCAGTGCATAAACAAGTCTATCGCATCATATTCATCAACCTTGCGATTCCTTTCTGTATCCATCTCAATCTCCTTTAGTTAAGGGTTCCGCGACGCCTCACGGCGTTTCGTCCTTGCGGACTCATCAGGGGCTTCAAGCGACAACCTTATATACTGCCGCATTAGTGCGAAATATCAATCCAACCAACTTGAGCAATGACACATCCTGGTAGAAATCGGATAGGAATTTTTCCTCCGATTCCCAAGTAGTTTCGATCCACGCTTCTTCATCCAAATACCTCTTCAATAATTTCATCTCTCAATATCTCCTTTAGTTGTGACTCACTATTAGTATAGTATAACTACACTAGCACAGGATGTCAAGAGTTTTTTTACATGGCAAGAAAAATAGTTATGGGATATTATTATAGTCTTCCCAACTCACTGATTTAAATATTGCTTTACGATTTACCCATTTAGTAAATCGTCTTGTCAATCTATCTCTCTTGTCAAATGCCATAGCGAAGGGGTCGCAATCCAAGCTATCACAAAACATTACTCGTTTGTAAGCATCATCAATTTCACTGGGTTTAACTAAACAATAAACAAAATAATTCTTTGGCGTAACTCCAGCCCTTCTTAATAGATTAACTGCTTTTTCGAGGACATCCGCATAATTGCTATCAAGAGAAAACCTAACTGGTTTTAACCATTTTATCCTTGCCAACAGATCGGCAATTTCAGGTGTAATCAAACGGCAATCTAATCCCTGATTGCAGTCTAACTTTAACTTATGATCTGCTATCCATTTAAGTTGATTCAAACCATGTTCACTAGCAAGGATATTATTGTCTAATAATCTGATCTTCTTTTGTCCTTGCCAGAATTCCTTTATCTCTGCATGAGGTTTGATATTCCCTTCTTTTTTAGGCACTATGCAGAAATCACAATGCCTGATGCAACCCCGTGTGGTAAAACCAAGCGCAAAGTCATAATTGGGGTATAAACCATAATCCGGCATTACATGCTCTATCTCATTCGGCAATAGATCGGTGTTATATCCCCATCCGCCCCGGATCGTAGAATCTGGTAAATAGCCATTATCGCCAGTGAAAGTAAATACCTTGCTGGCATACACCAGATCATAGGATGAGTAACCACAAAACCATTCTACATCATCGCCCTGCGCTTTGTGATATGCCGATAGTTTCATCAGCGCAAGGTTAGGGAAATTATGGCTATCCACGTCTACGAGTCCAATTTTCATATCACTTCCACCCAAGCCGCCGTCCCCTCGCTTGCTATCCGCAAAGCTTCACTCACCTTATCAACCTTGATCGGCGCAGGTTGCAAGTTTTCGGTATCCCCGACAACTCGCGGCATAGCCTGCCATTTACCCTTGCCCAGCGAGCGCAGCTTGCCATCGGCTATCCTGACCACGATTAGCCCTGTTGACTCCGAGCCAGTGAACAAGGGCACCGCTATACAGCCTTTTAGCTCCTGGCAGTAGTCGAGCCAGCCGATCCCTGATGCGGCGGCAATGTCGACAGATAAGCCCTGCGCGGATAGCCAGCTTTCCCCCGGTGAGCCGCGCAGGGGTTTGAATTGGGAGGTGTAACTCATTTCTTACAGAGCTTTCTAACTAATTCCTCAAGTGATAATCCCAATTCCGGCTTGCCTATGCTACGCACGAAATGAAGCAGTGAACTCACGCGCCATTTTAGCGGGGCATTACCCTGCATGCGCGGCAACGCCTGTGGTAATAATCCGCTTCTCTTGTAGCGATGAACTGTTCGCTCCTCAATACCAAGCCATCTGCCAACTTCAGTAATACCGATGGACATTCCGAGTTGTTCGAGAGTCAGGCGCTCACCAATTTCAACTGAGGGGTTTTTAGCCATGTCAATCCACCTTTACTGATACTAGTTTAGTACTGGTATGGAAGGTCAGGGGCTTGAATTTATTCAGGGCGTCCAGTACCCTGACCAGAGTATGCCTGTAGCAATCGCCGTAATCATGCCACACGATAATGCCGCCCTTTTTGACCAGTTCCAGCGCGACTATCGTGTCGTTGAGCAGTTGCAGAAACGAATGCCCGCCGTCGATGAATACCAGATTGAATTTCTGATTTATCCCCAGCGGCAGCCCGCTATCGGCAAACACCTGTGTCACGTTATTAGCGGTGATCACACTGTCAGATTGTGTTTTGCCGTAATAAGGACGCTCGGCGAAAATATCAGGGATCACCGGCAATACTCCGGTTGGCAAGTCTACCGTCCAAACTGAAATTTTGGGGTAATTTTGTGCTATAGCTTGCGTTGTATGCCCTTTGAACGTACCGATTTCAAGAATAGCAGGGCTTTTTTTGCCTTCGATTGCCTCAGCGACCAGATCCAGGATGATAATTTGCTCTTCTTTCGTAACGCCTCCTACTTCATCATAGAGGCATAATTTGTATTTACTCACTTTCATTCCTCCATGTTATTGATAATGGATTTTCTATTGTCAATTCAGGACTTAATGATCCACAAAAATTACATCTTAAACGTGGCTTTTCCCATTGCCCACAAACATTGTAGTGTCCTGCAAGTATTTTAATTGCAGTATACTTACAAACAGGGCAACGATGCCCCCGTATATAGGGATACTTCTCATAATATCTCTTGAATAAAAACATTATTTCTCCCTCGCTATCAGGTAAGTTCCCCGGAAAGACGGCAAATAGATATATACCGCCCGCATCATTTTAATAAAGTAATCGGCTGCCTTTTTAACATCGGCAGCGAAGGGGTGAATTATGTCGTCGATTATCAAATATCCGTCAGGCTTGCAATGCCACCAAGCCCAGATCAGATCATCCAATGTGCCCTGGTAACTGTGATCCCCGTCGACACTCACCAGATCAGCGGGGTTAAGTGTATCAGGACGCTCCGCATAATGCTTGGTCACAACATTAGGAAAGTTTTCTTTCATCCATGCTTGCCAGTGTGCTACCGATCCTTTGATGTAACATTCATTGTCTATTACATAAGCCCGCTCCGGTGAACTGGCGGCTACCATCGTGCCAATTGAATAGCCAAATCGACAACCAATTTCAGTTATCGCCTTTGAGGGATGGAGAATAGCTATCGCTGCATACCATCGGTAGGCGTTGCCGCTGGTGATAAAATCTTTTCCCTCGTCGAGAGGATGTAGTAGCGACTTGATCAGCCGATTATCATCGCCAAATTCCTGCGCTACACGGGTTATTTCCTCGACGGTAAGCATTTTACCCTCGCAGTCAAGGTTCCCTGACCATGATCAAAACCGTATTCGATACCGATTAGCTCATAACCTTTATTGGCAATGGCTTCGCTAATAATTCTGTGCAATCGCCCCGCAAAAAACGCCTGGCGATGCCGTTCATATTCCGACTCGCCGGATGATACCAAGCCAAAGATAATATCGTGATTAAATCTCTGGTCTAACAAACCATCAGGTAATTCTACCCACTGCTTAGCTACCCATTTGAAGTCCGGCACGGTGATTTCCAACTCGCCACCCGGGGCAAGCAAGCCTAGCCACAGAGTTAATATCTCCTGATTACGATATTGCTCGAAATGCTCTAAGACATGCGATGCTACGACATTTGAGCATCTCCCGCCCAGCTTTGCTAGTAGTCGCGGACTTGTAATATCAATATTAATGTCAGTCTTGTAATCGCAGGCGTCGACGTTAATCCATCCCTCGCGGTAATCCCGCCCGCAACCCAGATTAACTTTGAGCAATTCATCAGACGGGGGCGGCAAAACCGCATCCTCATCCTGCATCACATCATCCCACGTCTGACTCAATAGAGCGCGGTCGTGTTTAAGCCAAAATACTCTATCCTGCTGATCATAGGCTTTCGATACCGATTGACCGCCGCTGTTTTGGTGTATTACCTGCACGCGTGATGCCACTGCACATTGCCAACCCAGCGAGCGCAGGCGGTAAGACATATCACGATCACCGCAATATATCTCGTAACGCTCATCGTAGTAACTACCGTAATGCTCCTTGACTTCTTTTAGCGCCTTGTAATTGAGCATTACCGCACTATGGGTAATCCAGGGGGTCAAGCCGGTGGCTAATGGTGATCCGCAGCGCAGGTGCCCGCCGATGCTGGTTACGCCGCGCTCCCGCTCGTAAGCCCCGTCGTAACTTCCACACCACTGCACAATCTCAGGCGAGGTGTATAGCGCGGCATGGCAGGCTCCAATTTCACCATAGGCAGATTCAAGCAGGGCAATCTCCTCCCGCCATATCCCCAGTGTATCAGGTTGCATCAGCATCGTATCGCTACCCAAAAGTAATATCCAATCGCAGGGGTCTATGTAATCAATAATTTCATTCCACGTCTTATGTATCCCCTGATGCCGGCGGTGAACGACCTCGGCATAATTATATTCCTTAGCCAATTGCTCACATATCTTGCCGGTCAAGGCATCGCTGCCATCATCCCAGATCAAAAGGGGCGGGTGATCGAGGTCAGTCAACTTGCACAAACTATCAACGCAATCATCTATCAAGCGGGGCTGACCGTAGACAGGGATAACGATTTGTATTCTCATTCCAATATCGCCCCCGCTACAGTTGCCAATTTTCGCGCTTCGATGGCTTTCCATCCCAGCCCATATCCATCAGCGTCAGGATGATCACAGGGAAAGCCTAGCCTGTGCATATCCGGTTTTAGGCAAGGATGATCTTCGCAGTGCCCGCACAAAGCCGTAATGCCTGCATCAGATGGATACCACATATTACGACAGGTGGGGCAGAATAGACCAATAGCGGGTTGCCCCGTCGCCACTGCCACATGAAGCGCGGCGCTATCAGGAGCGATGATCAGATCAGCCAGGCTTATCAGACATAGCCAATCAAATGTAGTTCCTATCGACTTATCGGTAGCAAGCATTACCCCGTCAATCTCGATATCATCCGGCTTTAATCCCATTTTATCAAGATCATGCTGGCGGGCGGTGAGTATGACAGAATAATCCTTTGCCAACAGCCGTGCCGCTTCCAACATCATCTTGTGCGGGGGTGACTTGCTGATAGTCGAGCCCGTAAGCTGCATCACCACTAGCTTTTTTACTCCCATAGATTCAAGTTGTTTGAGGTGGGCTTCGTATTTAAGGGAAGTGACCAGGCGGGGAATCCAGGGTTTAGGATCGGTGATCGGCACGCCGGCGGCATCGGCATAGATATAGGCGCCAAGCCGGTCGAGATTAGCAAATCTCTCGCGATCGTGCTCGATTGTATTCCAGTTTAAGATCGTGTCGTAATCGGCAATATCCGATAACTTCCCGGGGATAGGATGAACCTTGACATTGGGGTGTATCAGGTCACGAATTGCCTGCCAGTATTCATAACTACATGCCAAGCCGCATTTGATCTTGCTTTCGTGGAAATATCGTAGCAAAGCAGTCATCATCAGCACATCACCCAAGCCGCCGTAACGCATGATCAGGATGCTACCGGGGAATTCCGGTAATGAGGTAGTAACTCGCAAGTCCTTATCTGCCAGCCTGCCTTGCAACTTCAAGCATCGCCCCTGTTGCAAATATTTACCCTGCATGTGAGGTAAACGATGGGCAGACATAGTAACTATCCAGTCGAGTCCACCATATAAAATATCACCCTTCTCAAGTGGTATTTGATAGTCGGGTGATACCGGAATCCAACACTGGCTTATCGCCTCAGCGACGCCGTATTTGTCCTTATAATTCAAATTAATCTCCTTATAATAATCTAATATACCTGATTTGCTATGTCAAGCTTTTTTTTCTTGACACTAGCCAATCTGATCTTATACTTTATACATGGATATCGACACCCTCACATTAGCGGGTTCGCTGGGTATAGCCCGCAATGATCTAACCTTGATCCTGCAGGGTCAAAGGTATGCCACTCATAACTGCGCGGCGATGATAGATCACGCCCTGAGCGGCAACGATCCCCACTTCGATGAACGCTGGGAACGACGGGTGCAATTAACCTTCGATCCCGCCCGTGCCGTCCTCTGGCAGCGCGCTGGTGTTACCTCCGATGATCTGATGAAGCTGTGGCATATCAGCGCGGCAGCGTATTGCTGGGATCGGATAAGGGGCACGCTGTGGTTTTCTGATCAGCAGTGGATAGATTTGCAAACGTGGCTTAAAGATCATCCCGATATTGCCAAGTATCTGCGCGGTGACTTGATCGTAGCGCAGATACAGTATCGATTGATCAAGCCGGTATCACAACCCAAGCTAAAAAACGATCCCCTGGGAGAAAGACATGCCAGATGATACTGTCACCGAAGGTAATACTATCACTGAAAGCATTACATGGACGGAACGCGAAGCGCGGCTAGTCCTGGCAGCAAGGGAAGCCATCGTGCCGCCGCTACAAAGCCAGATAGATGGGGCGGCGGCAATGTGTGTAGTTACTGCGCTGGCACTCGAGCACGTCCAGAGTAGCGATGAAAGGATGGCTAGACGCGCCGCCCGTGCCGCTGGGCGCTGGTGGAAGAAACGTATGTTATTAATAGCCCTAATTAATCTAGCAGCATCGGTTATATTCTGGTGGGCGGTATTCCTGATAATGAATCATTGATATGATAATGAATCAGCCCCCGTCATAAGCGGGAGCTGAGACTATTTTGGGGCAGGGAGATTGCCCCTTTTCGGCATGCGGTAGCAGCCAGGTAACTGCCACTCTTAAAGTATAAAAGAATTACCATCCCCTGTCAAGCAGAAAAAGAGAGAAGCCCTTTCTACGAAAAAGGGCTTCCAAAACAGAACTCGCTTAAACAGGAGCTTCTTAGC
>Ga0316628_100000183_pt1 | contig 39452 bp, 39 predicted proteins | sample OWC_Aug_M2_C1_D5_FD_207648 | JGI IMG/M metagenome (GOLD analysis project Ga0316628, IMG submission 207648) | Wetland soil microbial communities from Old Woman Creek delta, Ohio, United States - OWC_Aug_M2_C1_D5_C | ecosystem: Environmental > Terrestrial > Soil > Wetlands | place: USA: Ohio...
CGCTGATGCACGTCATAGCCGCCAAGGCGGTCGCGTTCGGCGAGGCGCTGCGGCCGGAATTCCGCGACTACCAGCAGCAGGTGCTCGACAACGCGCGCACCATGGTGCGCGTCCTGACCGAGCGCGGCGTGCGCATCGTGTCCGGTCGCACCGATTGCCACATGTTCCTCGTGGACCTGCGCAAGAAAGGCGTCACCGGCAAGAACGCCGAGGCGGCGCTGGGGCGCGCGCACATCACCGTCAACAAGAACGCCATCCCCAACGACCCGGAAAAGCCTACCGTCACCTCTGGCATCCGTATCGGCACGGCGGCGATGACGACGCGCGGTTTTCGCAGCGGCGAGGCGGAGATCCTGGCGAATCTGATCGCCGACGTCCTCGACAACCCCTCCGATGACGCCCATATCAGGCACGTGGCGGGCGAGATCAAGGCGCTGTGCGCCAGCTTTCCGGTCTACGCCTAGGCGCGCCATGCGCTGCCCCTTCTGCAACCACGAAGATACGCAGGTGGTGGACACGCGCTCCAATCCGGAGGCGAACGTCATCCGGCGCCGGCGTCGCTGCCCGAAGTGCGACAAGCGTTTCACCACCTACGAGCGGGTCGAGTTGCGCATGCCGCGACTGGTCAAGAAGGACGGCAGCCGCACCGATTTCGATCGTGACAAACTGCTGGGCAGCATGATGCTCGCCCTGAGGAAGCGCCCCGTGGCGACGGAGGCCGTCGATGCGGCACTCGACCGCATCGAGGAGAGGCTGCGTTCGCTCGGCGAGCGCGAGATCCCGACCAGCCGGGTGGGCGATCTGGTGATGCGCGAGCTGGCCAAGCTGGACAAGATAGCCTACATCCGCTTTGCATCGGTCTACCGCAGCTTCGAGACGCCGGACGACTTCCGCGACGCGGTGCAGGAGTTCAAGAAGCCGCGGCGCAAGAAGTGACCCCCTTTTCCGCTTTTGACCACGCCATGATGCGCCGCGCGCTGGCGCTGGCCGAGCGCGGGCTGTACAGCACCACGCCCAACCCGCGCGTCGGCTGCGTCATTACCCGGGATCAGAGAATCGTCGGCGAGGGATGGCACGAGAAGGCTGGCGCGCCGCATGCCGAAGCGCTCGCGCTCGCCGCCGCCGGGAGCGCCGCGCGCGGCGCGATCGCGTACGTCACGCTCGAGCCCTGCAACCACCAGGGCCGCACCCCGCCGTGCGCCGATGCCCTTGCGGCAGCCGGGGTGGCGCGGGTGGTGGCGGCGATGCGCGACCCCAATCCGCAGGCTGCGCGCGGCGCGCAGCGCCTCGCCGCCGCCGGCGTGCGCTTCGAGCTTGGCCTGATGGATGAGGAGGCGCGCGAGCTCAACATCGGTTTCGTGTCGCGCATGACGCGTGGCCGTCCCTGGGTCAGGATGAAGGTCGCCGCGACGCTCGACGGACGCACGGCGCTCGCCAACGGCAAATCGCAGTGGATCACCGGCGCCGAGGCGCGCAAGGACGGTCACCGCTGGCGCGCGCGCGCCTGCGCGGTGCTCACCGGCATCGGCACGGTGCGTGCCGACGACCCGCGCCTCACGGTGCGCGAGGTCGAGACGCCGCGCCAGCCGCTGCGCGTGCTGGTCGACAGCCGGCTCGAGACGCCGTCGGGGGCGCGCATCCTGGAAGGCGGCAACACCGTGATCTTCTTCGGCAACACGGCCAACAAGCCGCCGAAGGGCGTCGACGCGGTGGCGCTGCCGAACGCCCAGGGCAAGGTCGATCTTCAAGCGATGCTGGCGGAGCTCGCGCGCCGTGGCGTGAACGAGTTGCACGTCGAGGGCGGCTTCAAGCTGAACGCCTCGTTGATGCGCGAGCGCTGCGTGGACGAACTGCTGATCTACCTCGCCCCCAGTGTCCTTGGCGATGCGGCGCAGGGGATGTTCGACCTCGCGGAGATGACGTCGCTGGATGAGCGCGTGCGGGTGACCATCCGTTCCGTCGACCGTGTCGGCGAAGACCTGAGAATCGTGGCGAGGCTCTGATGTTCACCGGTATCGTGCAGGCGGTAGGGACGATCGAGGCGGTGGCACCGCTCGCGGCGGGCGTGCGCCTGACCATCGCTGCCGACGGGCTCGACGTCTCCGACGTGGGGCGCGGCGATTCGATCTGCGTTCAGGGCGCCTGCCTTACCGTAGTCGCGTGCACCGCCGGGCGGCTGTCGTTCGACGTGTCGCGCGAAACGCTCGATTGCACCGTGGGGCTCGATCGCCCGGGCAACGTCAACCTGGAAAAGTCGCTGCGCATGGGCGACAAGCTCGGCGGGCACCTGGTGACCGGGCACGTCGACGGCATCGGCGAGGTGCTCGCCTTCGCTGCGGCCGGCGAGTCGATGCTGCTGCGCGTGCGCGCGCCGCAGGCGCTATCGCGCTACGTCGCGCGCAAGGGGTCGATCTGCGTCGATGGCGTATCGCTCACCGTGAACCGTGTCGCAGGCGACACTTTCGACGTCAACCTGGTCCCGCACACGCTTCAGGCCACCACGCTGTCGCGGCTGGCGGGGGGCGCCCGGGTGAACCTGGAAATCGACCTGATCGCGCGCTACGTCGAGCGCATGCTCTCCACGCCCTGACCTGCCTAGAAATAAAAAGGCCCGCCGCATTGCGGCGGGCCTTTTCTCGTCAGGCGACTGCGGTGGGGCTTACCTCTTGGGGCAGATCACGTCGCCGAACCGCGCCCACTTCTCGCCGTCGAACTTCGCGAGCTGCTCGCACTCGATCGGGTAGAAGTCGCTCGGCGAGGTATCGACCGCCACGCCCGGCAGCAGCAGCGGCACCTTGAGGTCCTTCAGATGCGACGCGACCTTCATGATGTTGGCACGCGTCAGATCGTTGCCGGCGCGCTTCAGCACCTCGGTCATGGTGTAGGCCACCGCGTAGCCGTAGGTGTAGAAGCTGCTCGTCTTGTCGGCGCCCGGAAGGTACTTGTCCATCCACGTGTTCCACGCCTGCATGTCGGCGTCGTCCTTCCACTGCGGATCGGTAGATTCCTTGATGTATACCGCCGTGATTAGGCCAACCGATTTGTCCAGGCCCGCGGGCTTGAGCACGCCGCCCACCGATTGCGACACGTTGTTGAGGAAGTGCAGCGGCTTCCAGCCCGAGTCGTAGGCCTTGCGGATTGCCTGCGCCGCGAACTTCGGCGTGGTGATGTTGAAGAAGGTGTCCGCGCCCGAGTCCTTGAGCTTGATGATCTGCGAGTCGACCGTCGGGTCGGTCACCTCGTAGGACTCCTTGGCCACCACCATGGTCTTCGCCTTGGCGCCCAAACCCTCGAGGAAGCCGTTCAGGTAGTCCTTGCCGTAGTCGTCGTTCTGGTAAAGGATCGCAACCTTGGCGTTCGGCTTCTGCGTCAGCAGGTAGTGGGCATAGATCTTGGCCTCGGCGGGGTAGGACGGCTGCCAGCCCATGGTCCACGGAAAGTGCTTCGGGTCGCCCCACGCACTTGCGCCGGTGGCAACGAACAGTTGCGGCACCTTCTTCCCGTTCATGTACTTGTGGATCGCGGTGTTGGACGGCGTGCCAAGCGACTGGAAGATCAGCAGCACTTGGTCCTGCTCGACGAGCTTCCTCGCCTGCTCGACGGCCTTGGGCGGGCTGTAGCCGTCGTCCATGCTGATGAAGTCGATTTTGCGACCGTTGATTCCGCCGTTGTCGTTCACCATCTTGAAGTAGGCGGCGATCGCCTTGCCGATGGTGCCGTACGCCGACGCCGGGCCGCTGTACGGGTTGATGTGGCCGATCTTGATTTCCTTGTCGGTCGCGCCGGGGCTGTACTTTCCGGCGGCCGCCGCGGTTCCCGCGCCGAGCGCGAAGGCCGCCGCCGCGGCCGCAACGAGCAGTCTGTTGTGGATCATCGTGCACCTCCTCCTTTTTCTGATGGTGTCGGCTTCATCGTTCAGCGACTCGCGAAGCGCGCGGCGCGGTCAGCCCGCCCGCCGCCTTCTTGCGAACCTAGCATACAACATTCTGATAAACCCCCATATTCCCGTGGGCATGAAATACATGAACAATATCAGGAACGTCCCGTAGATGGCCCAGGGCGCGGCCTTGGAGACCTGCTCGGCGACGTTGGGAATGAACACGATGACCACGCCGCCGAACACGGCGCCGGGAATCGATGCGAGCCCCCCGATCACCACGCCGACGAGAAAGGAGATCGACAGGAAGAGGTTGAAACTGTCGGGAGCGACGAACTGGATGGCGATCGCGCCGAGCGCGCCGGCGATGCCCGTGTACAGGGCGCTGACGCCAAAAGTCAGCGACTTGTACAGCGCGGTGTTGACGCCCATCGCGCTCGCCGCAATAGGATTGTCGCGGATCGCCTTCAGCGCGCGCCCGGTGCGCCCGCGCAGCAGATTCCAGGCGCACACGAACAGGAGCAGCATCACCGCGAGCGAAAAGTAGTACAGCCACCGATCCTGGGAGATCTCGAGTCCGAACGGCGGATCGGGCTTGATGATGGCGACGCCCTGGACCCCGCCGGTCCATTTCGAGATCGCGTCGTATTTCAGCAGCTGGGGCGTCGCCACGGACAGCGCGAAAGTGGCGAGCGCGAGGTACAAGCCCTCCAGCCGCAGCGCCGGCAGCCCGAACAGGAATCCCACCACTAGGCATACCGCCCCTGCGGCCGGGATCGTCCAGTAATATGCGACCCCCCCCGGGTCCATCAGGATCGCGGCGGTGTAGGCGCCTACGGCGTAGAACGCGCCGTGGCCGAGCGAGAACTGGCCGTTGTAGCCGATGAGGATGTTCAGGCCGAGCACCGCGATGGCGTAGATCACCGCCAGGGTGAACTGGAAGGTACGGTAGTCGCTTATGAACCACGGCAGCGCGAGCGCCGCCGCGAGCGCCATCGCCAGGCCGATGATCTGCGCCCTGGAGAGCTTGGCGCCGCTCGCCAGCGCAGCCAACTCGCGCGTATCCGGTTTCATGCCCCTGTCCATCGCCTAGACCCTCTTCACCACGACGTAGCCGAACAGGCCGCTGGGGCGGAATACCAGCACCGCCACGATCAGCACCAGCGCGACCGAGAGCTTGAGCTGGCTGCCGATGAACGGCACGTAGGTGCCCACCAGGTTCTCTAGCACGCCGATCATGAATCCGCCGGCGACGGCTCCGGCGGGATTGGTGATCCCGCCGAGCAGCGCGCCGGCGAAGCCGTAGAGCAGGATGCCGGCCATCATGTTCGGCTCGAGGAACACGATCGGCGCCACCATCATGCCGGCAACCGACCCGATCGCCGCCGCCAGGCCCCAGCCGAGCGCCAGCATCCAGCCGACGCGGATCCCGACCAGCCGCGCAGAATCCGGGTTCTGCGCCGCGGCACGCATGGCGAGGCCGACCGGGGTGAAGCGGAAGAACAGGAACACCGCTCCCAGCACCAGCAACGTCACGCCGATCACGCCGAGGTCGTGCGGCCCGATGAACTTGATCGGGATCAGCGTCTCCTTCGGGAACGGGCTGGGAAAGGGCTTGATCGTGTATTCCCAGATCCAGCCGGCAAGCGAGTTGAAGATGGCGATCAGCCCGATGAACACGATGACTTCGTTCAGCACCGAGGTGCCCTCGACCGGCCGAACGATGATGCGCTCGACCAGCGCCCCGCCAACGAAGGAGATCGCCATCGTCAGCAGGAAAGTCCACCAGTACGGCACGCCGTGGCTGAGCAGGCTATACGCGATGTAGGTCGAGAACATCGCCATCTCGCCCTGGGCGAAGTTCAGGTGATCGGTCGCCTGGTAGATCATTACCACCGCGAGGGCGACGCAGGCGTAAACACCGCCGAAGGCAAGGCCCGCGAACGTCTGCTGCAGGAACAGATCCATCGCCTCTCCCCTAGTACCCGAGGTACGCTTTGCGCACCGTCTCGTCCTTGCCGATGTCCCGCGCGTTGCCGCTCATGACGATGCGCCCGGTCTCCAGCAGGTAGGCTTCGTCGGCGATGCCGAGCGCGAGCGAGGCGTTCTGTTCCACGACCAGCATGCTGACCTGCCGCTCACGGCTGATCGCGCCGAGGATACGGAACAGCTCCTCAGTGAGCAGCGGTGCCAGCCCGAACGACGGTTCGTCCAGCAGCATCAGCTTCGGGCGCATCATCAGCGCCCGGCCCACCGCGAGCATCTGCTGCTCGCCGCCCGAGAGCGTGCCGGCCTGCTGGTGGCGGCGCTCCTTGAGGCGCGGGAAATACCGGTAGACGCGCTCCAAATCCTCTTCGACGCCCGACGCGTCCCTGCGGGTATAGGCTCCGAGTCTCAGGTTCTGCTCGGCGCTCAGGCGCACGAAGGTGCCGCGGCCTTCGGGCACGTGGGCGATGCCGTAGCGCACGATCGATTCGGTAGCCCTGGAGGCGATGCGCTCGCCCCCGAAGCGCACCTCGCCCGCGGTGCGCACCATGCCGCAGATCGCCCGCAGGGTCGTCGTCTTGCCGGCGCCGTTCGCGCCGAGGATGGTGGTCACGCTGCCTTCCTCGAGCTTGAAGCTCAGGCCGCGCAGCACCTGGGTCTGGCCGTAGAACGCTTCCAGGTTCGTGACTTCGAGCAGTGCCATCAGTGCCCCGTACCCAGGTAGGCCTCGATCACCTCGGGATGCTGCTGCACTTCCGACGGCCGCCCCTCGAAGATCTTGCGGCCGAAATTCAGCACCACGACGTGGTCGGATATCGCCATAACGAGGCTCATGTGGTGCTCCACCAGCAGGACCGTGAGCTGCCTGTCGTTGCGGATCTTCTTGAACAGCTGCCCCAGCTCCTGGACTTCCTCGTGATTGAGGCCCCCCGCGGGCTCGTCGAGCAGCAGCAGCTTGGGTTCGCTTGCCAATGCGCGCGCCAACTCAACCCGTTTTTGCGTGCCGAACGGCAGCGAGCCTGCCGCGAGGTGGGCCACCGCCGTGAGGTCGAGATACTCAAGCAACTCCCAGGCTTTCTCCTCGAGGATTTTCTCCTCGCGCCGCATCCACGGCAGGCGCAGCGCGTTTGACAGGAAGTCGCTGCGTCCCCGGGTCTGTGCGCCCACCAGCACGTTGTCGCGCACCGACAGGCGGTGGAACAGCGCGAGGTTCTGAAACGTGCGGCCGATGCCGATCTGCGCCATGCGATGCGGCGGCGTCGCCAGGATGCTCATGCCGTTGAGCAGGATGTCGCCCGAGGTCGGCACGTAGAGCCGGCTCAGGCAATTGAACAGCGTCGTTTTGCCGGCGCCGTTGGGGCCGATCAGACCGAGGATCCCGCCGCGCGGCACGTCGAAGCTCACGCCATCGAGTGCGACGATGCCGCCGAAATGCACGGCGACGTCCCTAACTTGCAGGATGCTGTTAGGCGACGTCACGAACGATCACGCGGCCGCACGGCCGGGCATCGGCAGGGGTGCCACCATCCACTCCTCCTACCCGCAGCGCGGGCCTCGTGGCAAGGGTACCTTGGTCCGGTCGAATCTGGCAATCGGCCGTCCCGCGCGGAAGGGTCCGTGCGCGGGCCGCGCTACAATGCGCGCGCATTGATACCCGCATCGTCACGCGCCGAGCGTCTCGCCCACCTGCCATCTCCGAAGTTCGACCCGGCCCTGCCGGTCAGCGCCAGGCGCGAGGCGATCCGCGCCGCGATCGAGCGCCACCAGGCAGTCGTCGTCTGCGGCGAGACGGGGTCGGGCAAGACCACCCAGCTGCCGAAGATCCTGCTCGAAATGGGCCGCGGCGCCGCGGGATTCATCGGCCACACGCAGCCGCGCAGGATCGCCGCGCGCTCGGTCGCCGCGCGCATTGCCGAGGAGCTGAACTCCGAGCTGGGGTCGCTGGTCGGCTACAAGGTGCGCTTCCACGACAAGCTGCGCCCGGACTCGCTGGTCAAGCTGATGACCGACGGCATCCTGCTCGCGGAAACGCAGGCCGACCCGATGCTGCGCCAGTACGACTCGATCATCATCGACGAGGCGCACGAGAGAAGCCTCAACATCGACTTCCTTCTCGGCTACCTCAAGCGGCTCCTGCCACGGCGGCCCGATCTCAGGCTCGTCATTACTTCCGCGACGATCGACGCCGAGCGCTTCTCGAAGCACTTCGACGGCGCGCCGGTAATCGAGGTCTCAGGGCGGCTCTACCCGATCGAGATCCGCTATCGGCCGGTCGAAGGAGACAAGGAGGATACGACGCGCGAAGAGGAGGAGCGGGCGCTCGCCGCGGCGGTCGACGAGCTGTGCGCCGTGGGGCCCGGCGACGTGCTCGTGTTCCTTCCCGGCGAGCGCGAGATTCGCGATGCCGCCGAGGTGCTGCGCAAGCACCATCCTCCGCAAACGGAAATCCTGCCGCTCTATGCGCGCCTTTCGGCGGCCGAGCAGGACCGCGTGTTCCGGCCGGGCGCTGCGCGCCGCATCGTGCTGGCCACCAACGTCGCGGAGACCTCGCTCACCGTACCCCGCATCCGCTACGTGGTCGACACAGGCCTGGCGCGCGTCAAGCGCTACAGCTATCGCAACAAGGTCGAGCAGCTGAACGTGGAGAACATCTCGCAAGCGGCGGCGCGGCAGCGCGCGGGGCGTTGCGGCCGCGTGCGCGATGGCATCTGCATCCGGCTCTATTCCCAGGAGGATCACGACCGGCGCGCGCCGTACACCGATCCGGAGGTGCTGCGCTCGTCGCTCGCGTCCGTGATCCTGCGCGCCAAGAGCCTCGATCTCGGGAAGGTCGAGGAGTTTCCGTTCCTCGATGCGCCCAGCCCGCGCGCGATCGCCGATGGCTATGCGCTGCTCGCCGAGCTGGGGGCCGTGGACGAGACCGCCGAGCTGACCGACGCGGGCCGGGAACTGGCCAGGCTGCCGCTCGATCCCAGGATCGGCCGCATGCTGATCGCGGCGCGGCACGAGGGCTGCCTCGACCAGTTGCTGGTGATCGCCGCAGCGCTGTCGGCGCAGGATCCGCGGGTGCGCCCGATGGACAATCCTGCGGCCGCGGACGAGCGGCACGCGCGCTACGCCGACGAGCGCTCGGATTTCCTCGCCTACCTGAAGCTGTGGAAGCTGTTCGAGGGCAGGTGGGAAAAGGCCTGCCGCGAGAGCTTCATCTCGATCCCGCGCATGCGCGAATGGCGCGACATCCATACGCAGCTGCATGCGACGGTCGCCGAGATGGGCTGGCGGCCGTCGAGTGTCGATGCCGCGAAGCCCGAAGGCTACCGCGCGATCCACTGCGCGCTGCTCGCCGGGCTGCTCGGCAACGTCGGCCTGCGCGACGAGGAAAGCGGCAACTACGCGGGTCCGCGCGGCATCAAATTCTGGGTGCACCCAGGCTCCTTCACCAAGAAGCTCGGCAGGTGGATCATCGCCGCCGAGCTGGTCGAGACCACGCGGCTCTATGGGCGCACCGTTGCCTCGATCGAGCCCCGGTGGCTGGAGCAGCTTGGCGCGCACCTGATCAAGCGCCACCGCGAGCGCCCGCACTGGGAGAAGGCGCCCGCGCATGTGGCGGCGCTCGAGCGTGGCACGCTCTACGGCCTGCCGGTGTACATCAACCGACGCGTCGACTACGGCCGGCTCGAGCCGAAGCTGGCGCGCGAGATCTTTATCCGCTCGGCGCTCGTCGAGGGCGATTTCGAGACGCGCGCGCCGTTCTTCGCACACAACCAGCGGCTGCTGCGGGACATCGAGAAACTCGAGCACAAGTCGCGGCGCCCGGACATCCTGGTCGACGACGAGTTGATCTATGCGTTCTACGACGCGCGCATCCCGGAGGGCATCCACAACGGCGCCGATTTCGACAAGTGGAGGAAGGACGCCGAGCGCGTCAGCGCGAGGCTGCTATACCTGGATCGACGGGACCTCATGCGCCACGAGGCCGCGGGCGTCACCACGGAGAACTTCCCGCCGCGCCTGCAACTCGGGCCGAACGCCTTTGAGCTGGAGTACCACTTCGAGCCCGGCTCGCCGCGGGACGGCGTCACCATGACCGTCCCGGTCGCGCTGCTCAACCAGGTGCCGGTCGGGCGCTGCGAGTGGCTGGTGCCGGGGATGCTCAAGGAGAAAGTCCGGCTGCTCGCCAAGTCGATCCCCCAGCGCCTGCGCCACAAACTCGGACCGGTCGAGCGGTTCGCCGAGGATTTCGTCTCCATGGTGGAACCTGCCGACGTTGCGCTCGCTGCGGCGCTGGCGCGCCACATCCGGACGGAGCTCAACCTCGAGGTGCCGGTCGACGCATTGCGGCCGGATGCGGCGCCGCCGCACCTGCAGATGAACTTTCGCGTGATCGACGAGCATGGTCGGCAGCTGGCGATGGGGCGCAACCTCGGCGTGCTCAAGCGCGATCTCGCCGGCGAAACCGAGGCCGCGCTGCAGGAACATGCCCCGGTCGCGGAGGGTGAGCATCACAAGTCCTGGAGCTTCGGCGATCTCGCCGAGATCATGGAAGTAGAGCGCGGCGGGCGGATGCTGGTGGGCTATCCCGGCCTGGCCGACGCCGGCGACGGGGTAACGCTTCAGGTGTTCGATTCGCCGGAGCGCGCGCGCGAAGTGCACCGCGTGGGAGTGCGGCGCCTGCTGATGATCGCGTTTCGCGAGCGCATCCGCGACATCGAGAAGGCGGTGGCCCGCGACAACGCGCTCGAGCTTCAATTCTCGCAATTCGCGGAAGACGTCGATCTCGGGCAAGAGGTGGTCGACGCGGCGCTCGACCGGACTTTTCTCGCCGGGTCGCTGCCGACGCGGCAGGCCGATTTCGAGCGACGCCTGGAGGAGGGGCGCAGCCGCCTCAATCTCATCGCGCAGGAAATCGTGCGCACGGTGGCGACGATCCTCGCTGAACATGCGTCGCTGCAAAAGCGTCTCGCGGCGGCCGCCAAGGCTTTTCCGCAGGCCGTTGAGGACATTCGGGCAAGCATCGGGCGCTTGGTGCACCCGCGCTTCTTGTCGCAAACGCCATGGGAGCGCCTGCAGCACTTCCCCCGCTATCTGAAGGCAGCCGCGCTGCGCCTCGAAAAACTGCGCGCCGACCCCGCGCGTGACGCGCGCTTGATGGCGGAACTCGCGCCGTTGCAGGCCGCCTGGCAGCGCGAGTATGCGGCGCGCGCGAGGCAGGGGGCGCCGACCCCCGAAATGGAGCAGTTCCGCTGGTTGCTCGAGGAGCTGCGCGTCGCTCTGTTCGCGCAGGAGCTCAGGACTCCGGTGCCGGTATCGGTAAAACGCCTGGCGAAGTTGTGGCACAGTATCAGGGACGCACAACGTTGAGCACTATGCGCGGCATCGGCCCCTCGATTTCGTTCGCTCTCGGCAACTTGCTGCATCCCCGGATGCTCTGGCTGATGCTCTGGCCCGTACTGATCGCGGTCGGGTTCTGGGGCGCGGTGGCGATCTGGTGCTGGACCGGCCTGGTGCTGTGGCTCGCCGAGATGCTGCGCCATTGGATCGAGACCGCTACCTTCTTCGTCCAGTGGGACGCGAGCACTGTCGCGCTGGTGGCTGCGAAGATCCTGGTGATCATCGGCCTGGTGCCGCTGATCCAGCTGACGGCGCTGCTGATCCTCGGTGTGTTCGGCATGCCGACGATGGTCGAGCACGTCGCCGGTCGCTCGTTCCCGGCGCTGGAGCGGCGTCGCGGCGGAAGCTTCGCCGGGAGCATATGGAACAGCGTGATCGCCGTGCTGGGCCTCGTGCTGCTCGGCGTCGTCAGCCTGCCGTTCTGGGTCTTCCCGCCGCTTTGGCCCGCGATCCCGGTGGTCATCATGGGCTGGGTCAACCAGAGGGTCCTGCGTTACGACGCGCTGGCGGAGCATGCCGATGCGCGGGAGATGCGAGCGGTATTCTCGGCGCGTCGCGTCGCGATGTACCTGCTGGGAGTCGTGCTCGCACTGGTGGCCTATGTCCCGATCCTCGGGCTGTTCGCGCCAGTATTGTTCGGCCTGGCGTTCATCCACTACCTGCTTGCCGAGCTCGAGGCGCTGCGCGCGGCGCCGATCGAGGGCGAGGTCGCGCGCCCATGATGCATGCCGCGATCGGCGCGCTGGTGATCGGCGACGAAATCCTGGTCGGCAAACGCCAGGACAAGCACTTCGCATTCGTGGTCGGGGCGCTCGCCAAGCGTGGCCTGCGGCTCGCTTTCTGCGAGTATCACGGCGACGATCCAGACCGGCTGACCGCCGCGCTCAAACGTACCATCGCCGCGGGCGACATCGTGTTCAGCTTCGGGGGAATCGGCGCGACGCCCGACGACCATACCCGCCAGTGCGCCGCTTCGGCGCTTGGCGTGGCGCTGGCCGTACATCCCGAGGGCGAGCGCGAGCTGAGGGCGCGCTTCGGAGCCGAACTGACGCCTGAGCGGCTGAGGATGGTCGAGTTTCCGCTCGGCGCGCAAATCATCCCGAATCCTGTGAACCGGGTACCGGGGTTCTCTATGCGCGAGCACCATTTCGTGCCGGGCTTTCCGCAGATGGCCTGGCCGATGGTGGAATGGGTCCTCGACACGCGCTATGCGCACCTCGCGGACCGTGACCGCTGGACCGAGGCATCGATCATCGTCTACGAGGCCGGCGAGAGCCAGCTCATTCCCGTGATGGAAGCGGTCGGCGCGCGCCACCCTGGCGTGAAGGTTTTCAGCCTGCCGTCGATGGGCGATGACGGCAGCCGACGTCACGTCGAGCTCGGCGTGCGCGGCGACCCCGGTCAGGTTGAGCAGGCCATTGGGCAGATCCGCGCCGGCGTGCGCCAGGCGGGATTTCCGTTTCGCGAGCCCTGAAAACGGAAAGGCCCGGGATCTCCCGGGCCTTCGCGTCACTTCCGCTTCGCCGGCCTCACGGCCCGCTTAGCTCTTCGTCCCTCACCGCGCGAGGGGCGGGGTTTGATCCCCGCTCGCACGCGCTCGGCCGCTGCGGCGCGGGGCTTCCCGCGTCCGCGTTTGGCGGGACTCAGGCGGCCTTTTTTGCTTTGCTTAGCCCTTTCACCGTCTCGCTCGCGGCTGCGACGTTGGCTTCCGCGATCTCGGTCGCCTGCTTCGCGACCTTGTTGAAGTTGTCGTACGCCGAGTTGGCGGCGGCGAGCATCGATTTCACGGCGGCGACGGCGACGTCGGATCCGGCAGGCGCGTTCTTGGTCGCCTTGTCGAGTATCGAGACGAAGTTCTCATTCCACTCGGCGATGCGCTTTTCGGCCATTTTCGACATCTCGGTGTTGGCTTCCGTGGCGACTTCGTAGGCGCTCTTCGAGTAGGCGATCGCTTTCTCGATGGCCGGCTGTGCCAGCGTGCTTTGCAGGTTCACGAATTCCTGCACGTCCTTGGCGCCGAGCAGCGCGCGCGTGTTGGCGAGCGAGTCCTCGAAAGCCGTCTTCACTGCGTTGGCATTGAGGCTGGCGAATTTCTCGAATGCTGCGAACTGGGACGCCGCGAGCGAAAGAACGGCTTCGACGTTGGCCTTGTTGGCTGCTTGGATCTGTTCCGGGGTGACATACATGGTGTGGCTCCTGTGCATGCGATGCAAAAGTTGAAAATCTGGCCTGACTCTGGTTCGGTTTGCCTTGGGGCGCTGTTTGGTGCAGCGCAGCAAAACGAATTCTAGGCCGATGGCCTTAAAAGTCAAGGGGCTTGTGCGATGCAACCTAACTTATTGATGTACCGCACAAAGCCTCCGGGGACGGCGCGGTAGGGCGTTTGAAACGCGAGTCGGTGGTTCGCCTGAGTCGTTGACGGCGGTGCGGAGCCAAGCTAGAAGACAAACACCCGTTTGCCTTTGCAAGTCTTGCCCCATGGTTTGCCGATGAGCATCGATTTTCGGCCCGAAGATCCGGCGTTCCTCGCCGATCCCTTTCCCCTCTACCGGCACATGCGCGACGAGGACCCGGCGCACTGGAGCCCGCGGCTCAAGGCCTGGGTGCTGACGCGCTACGACGACGTCAGGCACGCGTGCCTCGACCGGGGCATGTCCTCCGACAGGCTGCGGCCTTTCTTTGCCTCGTTGCCCGCGGCCGAGGCGCAGCGCATCTCCGACATCATCCGCTACCTGTCGCTGTGGATGGTGTTTCGCGATCCACCCGATCACTCGCGCCTGAGGCGGCTGGTGGGCACGGTGTTTAACGTCCGGTCGATGAATGCGATGCGCGGGCGAGCGACCGAGCTGTGCGACTGGCTGCTCGACAGGATCGAGGAGCGCCGCGAGTTCGACTTCATCGGAGCGTTTGCCGGGCCGCTGCCAGCGCTGGTGATCATGGACATGCTCGGCGTGCCGCGTGACGAGCTGGCGCGCGTCAAGCGCATGTCGGACGATATGGCGCTGTTCATCGGGAGCTCGCGCACATCGCGCGAGAAGTACGATGTCGCCGAGGCAGCCACGCAGGAAATGGCGGGGTTTTTTCGCGACCTGATTGCCTCGCGTCGCGCCGCGCCGCGAGACGATCTGCTGTCGACGCTTGCGAGCGTCGAGGACGAAGGCGACCGTCTGAGCGAGGACGAGCTGCTCGCGAGCTGCATCCTGCTGCTGTTCGCGGGCCATGAGACCACCACCAACCACATCGCCAATGCACTGCTTGCATTGATCCGGTCTCCCGATCAGATGGACGCGCTGCGCGATGACCCGGGCCTCGCCCCGGCCGCGGTCGAGGAGCTGCTGCGCTACGACGGCCCGAGCGGAGCGCAGGTGCGCATCGTACAGATGGAGCAGGCGTTGCACGGCAAGACGCTCGCGCCAGGCGATCGCGTGTTTCTGATGCTGAACGCGGCAAACCGCGATCCGCGCGCCTATGCCGATCCCGACCGGCTCGATCTGCGGCGCGACGGGGTGGCACACCTTACGTTTGGCTTCGGGGCCCATATCTGCCTGGGATTTCCGCTGGCGCGCATGGAAGGCCAGATCAGCCTGCCCGCGGTGCTGCGAAGGTGGCGCTCGATCGAGCTCGCCGCCGACGGGCTCGAGTGGATCAATTCCATGGTATTCCGCGGCATGAAGGCGATGCCGGTCCGGGTGGCACCGTGAACGCGTCCTCCACCACGGAGCGCATGATGCGCGCAGACAGCCGTCTGCCACGCGTTCTCGACTGCGCCGCGCGGCTTTTTCGCCAGAAGGGGTACCAGGCGGCGTCGATCCGCGAGATCGTGGGCACGGTGGGCATGCTGCCTGGCTCGCTGTACTGCCACTTCGCCTCCAAGGAGGACCTCCTCGTCGAGGTGTACGCCGAAGGCGTGCGGCGATTGCGCACCGCGGTCGAAAGCGCGACCGCGCGCGCGCGCGATCCCTGGAAGCGCCTCGAGGCGGCGTGCGTGGCGCACCTCGAGACCCTGCTCGATGGCAGCGATTACGCTCAGGTCATGGTGCGCGTGCAGCCGCAGGAAGTCTCCGAAGCCGCGCCTCGCCTGATCGCGTTGCGCGATGGCTACGAGCGCCTGTTCGGTCAGCTCGTCGAGGCCTTGCCGCTACCCGCGGGAACGGGACGCGGCGAAATGCGCCTGATGCTGCTCGGCGCGCTGAACTGGGTGCCCAACTGGTACCGCCCGGGCCGGCAGTCGCCCCGCGGCGTCGCGCGCGGCTTCGTCAGTATCCTGCGCTCCGGGCTCGATCATGGCTGATCCGATCCAGTACCGGGCGGTCAGGAAGGTCGCCCGGCTACACGATCCGCGCCGCAACTTCGAGTTGAGCGAAATCGAAAGCCAGGTGCGCTACGACCCGCTTACCCGCGACAGCGCCCGCATCTGCCACTTCGCGGTGCCGAAGCGCGAAGTTCCCGATCTCGCACCGCTGGTCGAGTTCTCGACGCAACACTGCCCGTTCTGCCCGCAAGCGATCGAGCGCATCACCCCACGATATCCGGAAACGCTGGTGCCCAGTGGGCGCATGGCGCGCGGCGAGGCGTTGCTCGTGCCGAACCTCTTCCCTTACGACGACGTGTCGGCAATCCTGGTGATGTCGCGGGCTCACTTCCTGCCGATGGATCAGGTGCCGGCGCCGATCGTGGCTGACGCACTCAAGCTGGCGCGCGACTTCATCGTGCTCGTCGCGCCCACCCTGGGCGAGCGCCCCGCGTACGGCATCGTCACCTGGAACTATATGCCGCCGGCCGGGGCCTCACAGGTGCATCCTCACATGCAGGTGATCGTCACCGATACGCCGGGCAACGCGCTGCGCCGCGAGCTGGAGGCGGGGGCGCTGTTCGCGCTGCATTACGGCAAGCCGTTTGCGGAGGCCCTCGCGCAGGCCGAGCGCAGCGGCGAGCGCTGGCTCGGCGAGCAGGGCGGGGTCGCCTGGTGGGTACCGTATTGCCCGGTGGGCATGCTCGGCGACGCGCAGGCGGTGTTCCGCGACCGGGCGACTCTAAGCGAGTGCAGCGACACTGAAATTGACGCTTTCGCTTCCTTTCTTACCCGCCTGCTCGCCGCGTATGCGCGGCTTGGCTTCTGGAGCTTCAACCTGAGTCTCCTCCCGGACGCCCAGAGCACGGGCCTGCAGCGGCACCGGCTCACCGCGCGTCTGCTGCCGCGCTTCTATCTGAACCCCAAGCTCCACAACTCCGACGTCGCCTATCTGCAGTTGCTGCTCGCGGAAAAATTCGCGATGGTCTATCCGGAGGTTCACGCCTCCGACCTGCGCGGAATGCTGCGATGAGCGGCGTACGCGACGGCGGGCAGCTTCCTCGGTCGCTATGGTTGATGCTTGCGGGACTGACGTTCGCCTGGGGGTTCAACTGGACCGCGATCAAGGTCGCCCTGACCGAGGTGCCGCCGCTCACGTTCCGCACGATCTGCCTAGGCGCCGGCTCCGCGGTGCTGTTCGCAGTCATGCGTGCCGGCAGACAGCCGCTCATAGTCCCGCGCAACCAGTGGCCACGGCTGATGCTGCTCGCGTTCTTCAACGTCACCTGCTGGAACGTGCTGGTGGTGTTCGGCGTGGCCATGATTCCGTCCGGCCGCGCGTCGATCCTGGCGTTCACCATGCCGGCATGGGCCATTCCGCTCTCGGTATGGCTGCTCGGCGAGCGCATGAACGGCCGGCGCCTCACCGGACTGGCGCTCGGCATGGGGGGCATGGCGCTGCTGCTCGGAGAGGGGGCGATGAGCCTGAAGGCGGCGCCGGTGGGCTCGCTGCTGGTGCTCTCGGCCGCGTTCACCTGGGCGCTGGGGACGGTGCTGCAAAAGCGCTACCCGATGGCGATGCCGGCGGGGCCCTACACGGCCTGGATGATGCTGATCGGGGGCATACCGATCTTCGTCTGTGCGCTGATCGTCGACGACCCATCGAGGCTTCTCGCGGTGAGCCTTTGGCCCGCTCTCGGGGTGCTTTACAACGTACTCGTCGCATTCGCCTTCGCGACCTGGGCCTGGATCCGCATTGCCACCGCAGTGCCCGTGGCCGTCTCGTCGCTCAGCATGCTGATGATCCCGGTGGTCGGCGTGATGAGCGGCGCGCTGTTTCTCGGAGAGCGGCCGAGCTGGGCCGAATATACCGCGCTTGCTCTGGTGATCGGCTCGCTGTTGACCGTGGTGGCACCGGTGCGCCGGTTGGCCTAGGGCGCTGCCGCAAGCGCTCGTACCGGCGCGATGCGCGCCACGTTCCAGTGCGCGAGCGACCAGTCGCGCAACTCCGCCGCTGTGAGCCCACGGGGCGGGCGTTGGCCGAGGAACGCGAGCGCGCGGGCAAGGAGCTCCGCATGCGGCTCGCCGTCGACCGGCCGCGCCCCCGATTGCTTGCTCAGCTTTTCGCCCGCGGCGTTCACCGCCACCGGCACGTGCAGGTAGCGCGGCGTCGCGTACCCGAGCAGGCGCTGCAGCCAGATCTGGCGCGGCGTGGAATCGAGCAGGTCGGCGCCGCGCACGACGTCGGTGACTCCCTGCTCGGCGTCGTCGACCACCACGGCGAGCTGGTAGGCAATCACGCCGTCGGCGCGCTGCAGCACAAAGTCGCCAACCTGCTCCTCTACCGATTGCGCGATCTCTCCCTGCACGCGGTCGGCGAAACGGATTGGCTCATTCGTGGTGCGCACGCGCGTCGCACGCGCCATCTTTCCCGGCGCCAGGCCGGCACGGCAGGTGCCCGGGTAAACGCGCGCGCCGTCGATCGCCAGCGCCGAGTCCATCATTTCGCTGCGCGTGCAGCCGCACGGATAGGTGGCGCCGCGTGCCCGAAGACGCTCGAGCGCCGCCGCGTACACCGCCGTACGGGTGCTCTGATATAGCACCGGCCCGTCCCAGTGGAGGCCGAGCGCGTCGAGCTGGCGCAGGATGGCGCCGGACGCGCCCGGCTGCTCGCGCGGTTTGTCGAGGTCTTCCATGCGCAACAGCCATGTGCCTCGCGCGGCGCGCGCGTCGAGCCAGCTCGCGAGTGCCGCGACCAGCGAACCGAAATGCAATGGCCCTGTCGGCGATGGGGCGAATCGGCCGATGTAGCTCATGTCGAGTGAGGGCGCGACGGGCGGTCAAGGCAGGTATAGTGCCATTTTTCGACCGGAGAACGCTGGATGGCGACAGTAGAACTGAACAAGGTTAACTTCGAGCAGGTGGTGACCGATAGCCCGATGGTGGTGGTGGATTTCTGGGCGCCGTGGTGCGGCCCGTGCAAGGGTTTCGCGCCGGTATTCGAGGGCGCGTCGGAGAAGCACGAGGACGTCGTATTCGCCAAGGTGAACACCGATGACGAGCAGGAGATCGCCGGCGCATTTGGCATCCGCTCGATCCCGACGCTGATGGTGTTTCGCGAGAAAGTGCTGCTGTTCCAGCAGGCCGGCGCATTGCCGGCGTCTGCGCTCGAGCAGGTGATCACGCAGGCCAAGGCGCTCGATATGGCGCAGGTGCACAAGGAACTCGCCGAGCGCGAGGCTTCTGGCGCCGGCGAGGCCTGACGAGGAGCGGCGAGATGATCGAACTGCGACGCGCAGCGGAACGCGGCCACGCCAATCACGGCTGGCTCGACTCGTTCCACAGCTTCTCGTTCGCCGATTATCACGATCCCCGCCACGTGGGTTTCGGCAGCCTGCGGGTCATCAACGAGGATCGCATCCAGCCCGGCACCGGATTCGGCACCCATAGCCACCGCGACATGGAGATCATCAGCTACGTGCTCGAAGGGGCGCTCGCGCACAAAGACTCGATGGGCAACGGCTCCGCTATCGTGCCGGGCGACGTGCAGCGCATGAGCGCCGGCAAGGGCGTGCTGCACAGCGAGTTCAATCACGAGAAGGCGGGTGTCACGCACTTCCTGCAGATCTGGATCGAGCCGAACGTGCGCGGCATCGCACCGGGCTACGAGCAAAAACACTTCGACGTCGTCGCCAAGCGCGGAAGATTGCGACTGGTCGCGTCGCCGGACGGGCGCGATGGCTCGGTGACGATCCACCAGGACGCGTACGTGTATGCAGCGCTCGTCGATGGAAACGAGCGCGTGGTCCACAGCGTCAAGGAGGGCCGGCGCGCGTATGTGCACGTGGCACGCGGCGAGCTCACGGTCAACGGCCATGCCTTGTCGGCGGGCGATGCGCTCAAGGCGAGCGACGTCGCTGAATTGGTGCTCGAAAGCGGCAGAAATTCGGAGGTGTTGTTGTTCGATCTTGGGTAGTGTCGCGCGTCGGCGGATATGGGCAACCTGTCGGCGTGATTGAAGATTCCCGTTGGCATCGGAACGGACCTTTTGACCTAACGCATGCAGATCCACGAGAAGAACACCTGGATGCTGCGCAGCTTGCTCAAGCGGTGAGCAAGACGCGCCTCGAGCAGGACTCCTTCGGGCCGATCGAGGTTCCGGCGGACAGGCTCTGGGGCGCGCAGACCGAAAGAAGCCGGCGGCTGTTCCGGATTTCCGGCGAGCACATGCCGCTCGGCGTGATCTACGCGCTGGCGCTCGTCAAGCTCGCCGCCGCGCGGGTGAACCGCGACCTCGGACTGCTCGATGCGACGAAGGCCGCGGCGATCGAAAGCGCCGCGCAGGAGGTGCTCGAGGGGCGGCACGACGCCGAGTTCCCGCTGCTCGTGTGGCAGACGGGCTCCGGTACCCAGTCGAACATGAACGTGAACGAGGTGCTGGCCAACCGCGCCTCGGAGCTGCTGGGCGGCGAGCGCGGATCCAAGCGCCTGGTGCACCAGAACGACGACGTCAATCGCGGACAGTCGTCGAACGACGTGTTCCCGACCGCGATGCACGTCGCCGCGGCGCGCGCGCTGAACGAGCATCTGCATCCCGCGCTCGGGCGGCTGTGCGAAGCCCTTGCCACGAAGCGCGACGCGTTCGCCGGGATCGTCAAGATCGGGCGCACCCATCTGCAGGACGCCACGCCGCTTACGCTGGGACAGGAGTTCTCCGGCTACGTCGCGCAGCTGGAGCAGGCGGGCGAAGCGCTGCGGTTGTCGCAGGCGGGGCTCCACGAGCTGGCGATCGGCGGCACCGCCGTGGGCACCGGCTTGAATGCCCATCCGGAATTCGGCGCGCGCGTGGCGCGCGAGCTCGCGGACGCCACCGGGCTGCCGTTCAAAGTGGCAGCCAACAAGTTCGCGGCGCTCGCGGGACATGAGGCGCTGCTGTTTGCGCATGGCGCGCTCAAGACGCTAGCCGGAGCCCTCGTGAAAATCGCCAACGACCTGCGCTGGCTTGCGTCCGGGCCGCGCTCGGGCCTGGGCGAGCTGACGTTGCCGGAGAACGAGCCGGGCAGCTCGATCATGCCGGGCAAGGTAAACCCGACTCAGGCCGAGGCACTGACGATGCTGTGTGCGCAGGTTTTCGGCAACGACGTCACGGTCAATTTTGCCGGTGCCTCGGGGAACTTCGAGCTCAACGTTTTCAAGCCTGTCATCATTCACAACTTTCTTCAGAGCGTGCGGCTGCTGGCCGATGGCTGCGCGTCATTCGACGAGCACTGTGTGCGCGGCATCGAAGCGAACACGGACCGCATCGCGGAGCTGGTCGGGCGCTCGCTGATGCTCGTCACGGCGCTCGCCCCCAGGATCGGCTACGACAAGGCCGCCGAAATCGCGAAAAAAGCGCACCGTGAGCGCAGCACGCTGCGCGAGGCGGCGCTTGCGCTCGGCTACGTGAGCGCGCAGGATTTCGACCGCTGGGTGCGCGCGGAGAACATGACGGGATCGCGGTGATGAGACGCCGGACCGCACGCTCGACGCGTATCTGCGGCGCGACCTCGCCGCGATCCGGGGCATCCAGGAGGACTTCGTCCGACGCCATCCCGAGATCGCTGCCGACAATGCGGTGTTCCTTAAGCGCGTGATCTTGGATCGCGGCGTGGTCATGGCCTATCGCATGCAGCGTGAGCCGCGCCGGGAGCTGCATTCGTCGCGCTCGGTGCGCTGCATCTGTACGGCGGAAGGGCGTACTGGCGCTGCTCCAGGACGACGGCTTCCGCGCCAAGCGCGTGTATTGAGACGAGGCTGATAAACTTCGCCCCGCCATGTCAGTCGTCGTCCTCATCTCCGGCCGCGGCAGCAACATGCAGGCGCTGCTCGACGCCGGATTGCCGGTGTCGGCGGCGATCAGCAATCGTGGCGATGCAGGCGGTCTGGCGATCGCGCGGCGTCGCGGCGTTGCGACGCATGTCCTCGAGCACCGGGATTTCGCCTCACGTGAGGACTTCGATGCCGCACTGGCCGACGAGATCGAGCGCCACGCGCCGAAACTTGTGGCGCTCGCCGGGTTCATGCGCGTGCTTACGCCGGGTTTCGTCGCGCGCTACGATAGGCGGCTGGTGAACATACATCCGTCACTCCTGCCGGCGTTTCCCGGGCTCGAGACGCACGAGCGGGCCCTTGCCGCGGGGGTCAAGCTGCACGGCTGTACCGTGCATTTCGTGACCGCGCAGCTGGACCATGGGCCGATCATCGTGCAGGCGGCAGTGCCGGTGCGGCCGGATGACACGCCGGACATGCTGGCGGCGCGCGTGCTGCGCCAGGAGCATATCGTGTACCCGCGCGCAGTTCGCTGGTTTCTGGACGGCAAGCTGGTCATCCGCGACGGGGTGGTGCGCGTTAAGGACAGTGATGCGCAACTGGTTTATTCCGATCGCGATTAGCGTGAGCGTCTGTGCCCACGCCGCTCCGCCCCGGCAGGCGGAGATCGTCTACGACGTCATGCGCAATGGCACCAGCCTTGCCGAGGTGGTCGAGCGCTTGCGGCACGACGGCACGACCTATCGCATCGAAGAGGAATCCAAGGGCAGGGGCGTGTTGGCGTTGTTGGGCCAGATCCACCGTACGAGCCAGGGGACCATCGGTCCGCAGGGTCTGCGGCCGCTGGAGTTCTCCGACGTGCGCACCGGCCGTGATCCCGCCAGCGTGAGCTTCGACTGGACCAACAAGACGCTCACCATGAAGTTCAAGGGGCCGCCGAAAGTGCAGCCAATGCCCGCCAACGCGCAGGACCGCCTGTCGGTCGGGTTCACGTTCTCATTCGCGGTACCCGGCTCCGAGCCGGTGACAGTGAATTCGGCCGACGGCAAGGGCATCTCCACCTATACGTACAAGGCGCAGGGGCGCGAGCAGCTCAAGACGCCCGCGGGCGAGTTCGACGCGCTCAAGCTGGTCAAGCAAAGAGACGGACCCGAGGACAAGTCCACCGAGCTATGGCTGGCGAGGGACCGCGGCTATTTGCCGGTGCGCATCCTGATCGTCGAGAAAGACGGCACGCGCATCGACCAGGTGGCGACGCGCATCGACACCCGGTGAGGCTGCGCGCAGGGCAGCTGGCGCACGCCGAGGCGCTGGCCACGGAGCTGCTGCGCTTCGCCGGCCCGGCCGATCAGGCCGTGTCGCGCTATTTCCGGGCGCACCACGAGCTCGGCCAGAGCGATCGAGCATTCGTCGCGGAAAGCGTGTATGCGGTCCTGCGCCGCCGACGCTCGCTCGAAGCCGCCGTCGGGGCAGCGACGCCCCGTGCATTGCTGATTGCGGCACTGGCGCGCGTGCAGGGGATGTCTGCGCGTACGCTACAGGACGCGCTGGGCAAGGGCGAGGAGGCGCTTGTCGCGCGTGCCAGGGCCGCGAAGGCGGAAACCTGGCCGCCCGCGGTAAGGGCCGACCTGCCCGACTGGCTGTGGCAGCGCCTGGAGGCCGAACACGGCGCGCTCGAGGCGGTGCGCATCGCTACGGGCCTGCTCGGTCCGGCACCGCTCGATCTGCGCGTCAATGTGGCGCGCATCGACCGCGACGCAGCGCTCGCGCGGCTCGTGGCGAGCGGCATCGACGGCGAGCCGACCCCGTATTCGCCGGCGGGGATACGCCTCGCCGGCAAGCCCGCGATCAACCGAAACGAGCTGTTCGAGCAGGGCCTGATCGAGGTGCAGGACGAGGGCAGCCAGCTGCTTGCCTATCTCGTCGCGCCGCGTCGCGGCGAGATGGTTGCCGATTTCTGCGCGGGCGCGGGCGGCAAGACGCTCGGGCTGGCGGCGATCATGCGCGGTACGGGGCGACTCTACGCGATGGATATCTCGGCCAGGCGCCTGCACGCGCTCGGGCGGCGCGCGGCGCGCGCCGGGGTGTCGAACGTGCACCCGCTTGCCCTGGCGGGGGAAGGGGACGTGCGCGCCAAGCGCCTTTCAGGGAAGATCGATCGCGTGCTGGTCGACGCTCCCTGCAGCGGCTTCGGCACCTTGCGCCGCAATCCCGACCTGAAGTGGCGCCACGGTCCGGAATCGATCGCCGAGCTTGCACAAAAGCAGCACGACATATTGTGCGCGGCGGCGCGGCTGGTGAAGCCCGGGGGGCGCTTGGTGTATGCCACCTGCAGCATTCTGCGCGAGGAAAACGAGGCGGTGGCGGAGCGTTTTGCAGCCGCTCATCCCGAGTTCGTGGCGCTTTCGTGCGGCGAGCTGCTTGCCGCGCAACGCATCCCGCTCGAAGCAGGAACGACGCTCCACCTCTGGCCGCATCGCCACGGCACCGACGGGTTTTTCGCCGCGGCCTTCGTGTGCCGCGGCCCTGCTCATCGCCCTGCCTCATCGTCCTCGCGGCTCGCGTAGCGTGCGTGCAGATGCACCGGCCTGGCTCTGGCCTGGCGCATGCGGATGTTGAGCATCTCGACGCACACCGAAAAAGCCATGGCGAAGTAGATGTAGCCCTTGGGTACCTCGTGGTCGAACCCCTGCGCGACCAGCACCACGCCGACCACCACCAGGAACGAAAGCGCCAGCATCTTGATGGTCGGATGCTCGGAGACGAAGCGGCCGATGGGGCCGGCGAAAGTCATCATCAGCGCTACCGAAGCGATGACCGCCGCGATCATGACTGCCACCTGTTGCACCATCCCGACCGCGGTGATGATCGAGTCGAAGGAAAATACCAGGTCGATGACCATGATCTGGGCGATAAGCGCGGCGAACGACGCGCGCGCGCCGCCGCGCCCGCCAGCGTCCTCTTCGCCCTCGAGCAGTTGGTGGATTTCGACGGTGCTCTTCCACAACAGGAACACCCCGCCGCCGATCAAAATCAGATCGCGCCCGGAGATCTGCGTGCCCAGCGCGGTGAACAAAGGCGCGGTCAGTCCGATGATCCACGCCAGCACGAGCAGCAACCCGACGCGCATGAACATCGCGCCGAACAATCCCAGACGGCGCGCGCGGTCCCGCTGTGCCGGGGGCAATCGGTCGACGAGGATCGAGATGAAGATAATGTTGTCGATGCCAAGCACGAGCTCGAGCGCGGTCAGGGTCGCAAACGCGATCCAGGCCTGAGGGTCGGTAAGGAGTTCAATCAAGCGAGCCTCCGTATGGAACGAGTTTCATTCTTGCGCGGTGCCGCACGATCGCCGCTCAAATGCGGAACTTTGGCCCCGCCGCGCCGTCTGTCTGATGGCACGCTGACCATGTAGCGGGCGTTACCGTGCTGAGAATTTTCCCTTCCGCGCCGGGACCTTAGCGGCAGGTCGGCGAGGGGATTTGCCGGGGTGCCGCAGCTGCGGGATTCTTCCTTGCGGGCACGGGAGATTCGCGTAAAATTACGCGGGCCTGACTTCATAACTATTATTAGAAACCAACCTGATGATTTTTTCCGGAATTTTCGATCTGCCGTGGTGGGGTTACGTGCTTGCGGCGCTGGGACTGACGCACGTGACGATCGCTTCGGTCACCATCTTTCTGCATCGGCACCAGGCGCACCGCGCGCTCGATCTGCACCCGGTGGTGTCGCATTTCTTTCGCTTCTGGCTCTGGCTCACCACGGGGATGATCACCAAGGAGTGGGCGGCGATCCATCGCAAGCACCACGCCAAGTGCGAGACGGCCGAGGATCCGCACAGCCCTCAGGTGCTCGGCATCAACCGGGTGCTGTGGGGCGGCGTGTTTCTGTACGTCAAGGAGTCGCACAACCCTGAGACCATGGAGCGCTATGGTCATGGCACCCCGGACGACTGGATCGAGAAGCATCTGTACTCCAGGTTCGCGGTCCTCGGGCTGACCCTGATGGGAGTGGCGAACATCCTGCTGTTCGGCCTGGTACCGGGTGCCCTGATTCTGCTCACGCAGATCGTCTGGATCCCATTCTGGGCAGCTGGGGTGATCAACGGCGCGGGCCATTACTTCGGCTACCGCAATTACGACTGCGCCGACGCCAGCACCAACATCGTCCCCTGGGGAATCCTGATTGGCGGCGAGGAGCTGCACAACAATCACCATGCGTTCGCCTCGTCGGCAAAGCTTTCCAGCAAGTGGTACGAGTTCGACATTGGCTGGATGTATATCCGCATCCTCGATGTTCTAGGGCTCGCGACGGTGAAAAAAGTGGCGCCGCGACCGCGCTTCGCGGAACCCAAGCCCGCGGCCGACATCGAGACGCTGCACGCGGTGATTGCCAACCGCTACGACGTGCTGTCGCGCTACGCCAAGTCGATCAAGAAGACGTACCGCGAAGAGCTGGACCGGCTCGCGCACTGGTCGCCGAAAGATGCGGAGGCGCTGAAGTCGCTGAAGCGTGTGTTGCTGCGGGTGCAAGAGCTGTCCGAGACCGAGCGCACGCGCCTCGGTGAAGCGCTCAAGAATTCGCGCGCTCTGGCCACCCTCGTCACGATGCGCCAGGAACTGGCGGGGCTGTGGGAGCGTTCCAGCGCCTCCAAGGAGCAGCTGCTGCGCCAATTGCAGGACTGGTGCCACCGGGCCGAATCCAGCGGCATTGCGCCGCTGCAGGACTTCTCGCGTCGCTTGCGCTGCTACGCATAGCCGCCCGCGCCATAGCACAAAAGAAAAAGCCCGCCTAGGCGGGCTTTTTCTTTGATGGGCGGGGGCGCTACTTGAGCTTCGCTTCCTTGTACATCACGTGCTTGCGCGCCTTGGGATCGTACTTCTTGATCTCGAGCTTGTCGGGTGTGGTGCGCTTGTTCTTGGTGGTGGTGTAGAAATGACCGGTGCCGGCGGAGGATTCAAGTTTGATTTTCTCGCGCATGATCGACCCCTGTTATGCCTTGGCTTCGCCGCGCGACTCGGCCTTCGCCTTGGCTTTTGCCTTGGCGCGCACTTCGGCAAGCACGACGTCGATGCCGAGCTTGTCGATGCGACGCAGTCCGGCAGTGGAGACCCGCAGCCGGACCCAGCGGTTCTCGCTCTCGACCCAGAAGCGGCGGTAATGCAAATTGGGCTGAAACGTGCGGTGTGTCTTGTTGTTGGCGTGCGAAACCAGGTTGCCCTTCATCGGCTTCTTGCCGGTGACCTCACAAACTCGGGACATGGATGGCGCTCCGCGAAAAAGGAATCGATTATACGCGAATAATCAGTGGGTTTTCAAGCTTCAGAGCAGTCCGCGCTCGGCGAACGAGAGCGTCTGGTTGCCAGCGACAATGAAGTGATCAAGTAACTTCACCTCGACCAGCGCGAGTGCATCCCTGAGGCTGCGCGTGAGCAGCTCGTCTGCCTGGCTCGGCTGCGCTATGCCCGACGGGTGGTTGTGGGCGAAGATCACCGCGGCAGCGTTCGCGCGCAGCGCTGCCTTGACGACTTCGCGCGGATAGACGCTGGTTTGCGTCAGCGTGCCGCGGAAAAGCTCCTCCGCGGCGACCACGCGATGCTGCGCGTCGAGGAACAGCGCGGCGAACACCTCGTGCTCGCGATTCCCCAGAGCGAGCCTCAGGTAGTCGCGCACCGCGCCCGGCGAGTTGAGCGCGGCGCCCGCGCGCAGCTCCTCTCCGAGGCAACGTCGCGCCAGCTCGAGCACGGCGGCGAGCTGGGCCACCTTGGCGTCGCCGAGGCCCTTTACCCGCCTGAACGCATCGCGGTCGGCGCCGAGCAATCCGTGGAGCCCCCCGAATCGTCCGATCAGCTCGCGCGCCAGCTCAACCGCGCTCTTGCCAGCGATGCCGGTACGCAGGAACACTGCCACCAGCTCGGCGTCGGATAGCCGGGCCGGACCGTGCGCCAGCAGGCGCTCGCGAGGGCGCTGATCGGCAGGCCAGTCGGCAATTGCCATGCGTCTCCCCCTGAATTCACCTAGAATCCCTTTCCGTCCAACGCGCTAGCGCCCGGACCGATGACATCGATCAAGGGAAAGAAAATCCTCCTCGGCGTAACCGGGGGCATTGCTGCGTACAAGGCGGCTGACCTCGCGCGGCGTCTGGTCAAGGCGGGAGTCGAGCTGCGCGTAGTGATGACGGAGGCCGCGACCCGGTTTGTCACCCCCATCACCATGCAGGCGTTGTCGGCGCAACCCGTGTGGACGGATCTGTGGGATCCGCGCGTCGCCGACAATATGGGACATATCGAGCTGTCGCGCGACCGGGAGCTGATCGTGGTTGCGCCCGCGTCCGCGAATTTCATGGCGAGATTGGCCCTGGGCCTGGCCGACGATCTTCTATCGACCCTCGCACTGGCGCGCCGCTGCCCGCTGATGCTGGCTCCGGCGATGAATGTCGAGATGTGGGAGAGCCCGGCAACGCAAAGGAACGTGCTGGCGCTGCGGGACGACGGCATCGCATTCGCAGGACCCGCGGCGGGAGACCAGGCATGCGGCGAGACCGGCATGGGGCGCATGCTCGAGGCCGAACAGATCGTCGAAGAAATCGAAGCGTTCTTTCAGCCCAAGGTGCTGGCGGGAAAACGGGTGTTGGTGACGGCGGGACCTACGCAGGAGCCGATCGACCCGGTGCGCGTCATCACCAACACGAGTTCCGGCAAGATGGGCTTTGCGGTGGCGCGCGCCGCGCGCGAGGCGGGTGCCCAGGTCACGCTCATCAGCGGACCGGTATCACTGCCGACTCCCGCCGGCGTCGCTCGGGTCGACGTGCGCTCGGCACAAGAGATGTTCGACGCGGCAAAGGCGGCGGTAAGCTCGTGCGACGTATTCATTTCGGTCGCTGCGGTGGCCGATTACCGCGTCACGAATCCGTCCCGGCAGAAGATCAAGAAGGACTCCGGCCGCAGCACGAGCCTGGCACTGGAGGAAAATCCCGATATCCTGGCGTGGGTTGCCGCGCGTCCCAAGCCGCCGTTCTGTGTCGGTTTCGCCGCCGAGAGCGAGAAGCTCGCCGAGCACGCGATGGCCAAGCGAGCGAGGAAGAAGCTGCCGCTGTTGGCGGCCAACCTCGTGCGCACGGCGCTGGGCGCCGAGGAGAACGACATAACGCTGTTCGACGAGCGCGGCTCGCACGCACTGGGGCGCGGCGCGAAGATCGAGCTGGCGCGCAAGCTGATTCTTCATATCGCCGGCATGCTGGCCGCCGGCAAGCGCAAATAAGACCATGCGAAAACTCGAAGTGAAGATCCTCGATCCGAGGGTCCGCCACGACATGCCTCACTACGCCACGCCCGGCGCCGCGGGTCTCGACCTGCGCGCCTGCGTGGACACGCCGCTTACGCTCGAGCCGGGCGAAAGCGAGCTGGTCTCCTCGGGCATTGCCATCCACCTCGCCGACCCCGGCTACGCGGCGATCGTCCTGCCGCGTTCGGGCTTGGGCGCGAAGCACGGCATCGTGCTCGGCAACCTGGTCGGCCTGATCGACTCGGACTACCAGGGCCAGGTGTTCGTGTCGCTATGGAACCGCGGCAAGAACGCGTTTACCGTCCAGCCGATGGACCGCATCGCGCAGCTGGTGGTCGTGCCGGTGGCGCAGGTGGAGCTGCACATCGTGGAGGAGTTTGCCGTCTCGAATCGCGGCGCGGGCGGCTTCGGCAGCACGGGGCGGTCCTAGAAAGCAAAAGCCCCGCCGCGGCGGGGCTTCGATTTCCGTGGAGATCGTGAGTCAGACTACCGCGGCCGGCACCTCTTCGAGCTTGAGGATGATCTTCTCGGCGTCGTCGATGTCGATCGTCACCTTGCCGCCGTGCACCAGCTTGCCGAACAGCAGTTCGTCGGCCAGCGCGCGCCGGATCGTGTCCTGGATCAGGCGCGCCATCGGCCGCGCGCCCATCAGGGGATCGAAGCCCTTTTTCGCCAGGTGCGCCTTCAGCTTCTCGGTGAAAACCGGCTCGACCTTCTTCTCCTCGAGTTGCTCCTCTAGCTGCATCAGGAACTTGTCCACCACGCGCAGGATGATCTCCTGGTCGAGGGCGCGGAACGAGATGGTCGCGTCCAGCCGGTTTCTGAACTCCGGCGTGAACATGCGCTTGATCGCCTCCATCTCGTCGCCGACCTGCTTCGCCACCGTGAAGCCCATCGAATTCTTCGACAGCTGCTCCGCGCCGGCATTGGTGGTCATGACGATTACCACGTTGCGGAAGTCCGCCTTCCTGCCGTTGTTGTCGGTCAGGGTGCCGTGGTCCATCACTTGCAGCAGGATGTTGAAGATGTCCGGATGCGCCTTCTCGATCTCGTCGAGCAGCAGCACCGAGTAGGGCTTCTTGGTGATCTGCTCCGTCAAAAGGCCACCTTGCTCGAAGCCGACGTATCCCGGAGGCGCGCCGATCAGGCGCGAGACCGCGTGCCGCTCCATGTACTCCGACATGTCGAAGCGTATCAGCTCGATGCCCATGCAGTAGGCGAGCTGGCGTGCCACCTCGGTCTTGCCCACGCCCGTGGGGCCGGAGAACAGAAAGCAGCCGATCGGCTTTTGCGGATTGCCGAGGCCGGAGCGCGCCATCTTGATGGCGCTCGCGAGCGCGTCGATCGCCTTGTCCTGGCCGAATACGACCGCCTTCAGGTCCCGGTCCAGGTTCGCAAGGGCACTGCGGTCGTCGGTCGACACCGATCGCGGCGGGATGCGCGCGATCTTGGCGATGATCTCCTCGATCTCCGACTTGCCGATGATCTTCTTCTGCTTGCTCTTCGGCGCGATGCGCTGTGCGGCGCCGGCCTCGTCGATCACGTCGATCGCCTTGTCGGGCAGGTGCCGGTCGTTGATGTAACGCGCCGACAGCTCCGCCGCAGTGCTAAGCGCATTGGCCGTGTACTTGACGCTGTGGTGCGCCTCGAAGCGTGTCTTCAGGCCCTTGAGGATCTCGACGGTCTCCTCGATCGAGGGCTCGACCACGTCGATCTTCTGGAAGCGCCGCGATAGCGCGTGGTCCTTCTCGAACACGCCGCGGTATTCATTGTAGGTGGTGGCGCCGATGCACTTGAGCTGCCCCGTGGACAGCACCGGCTTGAGCAGGTTGGAAGCATCCAGCGTGCCGCCCGAAGCCGCGCCCGCGCCGATCACCGTATGGATCTCGTCGATGAACAGGATGGCGTTCGGATTGTCCACCAGCTGCTTGAGCACCGCCTTGAGGCGCTGCTCGAAGTCGCCTCGGTACTTCGTGCCCGCGAGGAGCGCGCCCATGTCGAGCGCGTACACCGTGCACTTCGACAGCAGGTCGGGAACCGTGCCCTCGACCACGCGTCGCGCCAGGCCCTCGGCGATGGCCGTCTTGCCTACCCCCGCTTCGCCGACCAGCAGGGGGTTGTTCTTGCGGCGCCGGCACAGGGTCTGAATGACACGCTCGAGCTCCTTGTCCCGGCCGATCAGCGGGTCGATCTTGCCCGCCAGCGCCAGCGCGTTCAGGTTCTGCGTGTAGTTGTCGAGCGGGCTGTTCGCGGTCTCGGCTTGGCCTTCCTGCTCGGCCTCCTGCTCGGCCTTGCCGGAATGCGGCTGCGGCGTCTTGGTAATGCCGTGCGAGATGTAATTGACCACATCCAGCCGGGTGATGCCCTGCTGCTGCAGGAAATAGACGGCGTGCGAGTCCTTCTCGCCGAAAATCGCCACCAGAACGTTGGCGCCGGTGACCTCCTTCTTGCCCGACGACTGAACGTGCAGGATGGCGCGCTGGATGACGCGCTGGAAGCCGAGCGTTGGCTGGGTGTCGACCTCGCGATCTGCGGCGATGCGCGGTGTCTGCTCGACGATGTGCTGGGTGAGGTTCTTGCGCAGGTCATCGATGTTCGCGCCGCAGGCGCGCAACACCTCGGCTGCCGTGGGGTTGTCGAGGAGGGCGAGGAGCAGGTGTTCGACGGTGATGAACTCGTGGCGCTTCTGGCGCGCCTCGACGAACGCCATATGCAGACTGACTTCGAGCTCCTGGGCAATCATGCTACGTTTCCTCCATCACGCACTGCAACGGGTGCTGGTGCTTGCGCGCATAAGCGGCCACCTGCTGCACTTTCGTCGTGGCCACATCGCGAGGATACACCCCGCACACCCCGATGCCCTCGCGGTGAACCTTGAGCATTACCTGGGTCGCCCGCTCCCTGGTCATGCCGAAGAACTTCTGCAAGACCAGCACCACGAACTCCATCGGCGTGTAATCATCGTTCAACAGCATGACCTTGAACATCGGAGGCGGCTTGAGCTTGCGCTTCTGCGCCTCGAGTACGCTATCGTCTCTGAACTGCGTCGCCATGCCGCCCGCTTACTTTGCGCCGTCGAGCTCAATGTGATCAGACATCCCTCTGGTTCGCCCGTTCCCGCTCCGTGTGCCGTAATGAATCGGTTGCTGCTGCCCAACCTTCGCAGAGTATCCTAATCAATGTGCCCGGGCGGCGCAATGCAGTAAGCGGGGTGCCCGAGGCACTGTTCACGCGGAACATGACGGATTGCCGCCTGGCGACGGCCCTTGACGGCGCGGGGCGGGGGGCGTAAAAGGCGAACCGTGTTTGGATTCAGGCTGTCTGTTTCGCCATTGGGGGCGGCGGGGTCGTGAAGTTCAGGCATCCCGGGAATTCCCGCGGTAATCCTCGTAAACCAGTCGGAAAGGACGCGACTCATGGCGACAGGGACGGTGAAGTGGTTCAACGACGCGAAGGGCTACGGGTTCATCACTCCGGATGACGGCAGCGAAGACCTGTTTGCGCATTTCTCGGCGATCAACATGTCGGGTTTCAAGACCCTCAAGGAAGGACAGAAAGTATCCTTCGACGTAGTGCAGGGCCCGAAGGGCAAGCAGGCCTCGAACATCCAGAAGGCCTAGCCTCCCGACTCGCAAGAATTTGAAAAAGGCCGCCCGCGGGCGGCCTTTTTTTACATGCGCTCGATCAGGGCCCGACCGAAACCCGAGCAGGATACCTGTTTGGCGCCCTGCATCTGGCGGGCGAAATCGTAGGTCACGACCTTGTCGCCGATCGCGGCCTCGATCGACTTGACGATCGCGTCGGCGGCCTCGGTCCATCCCATGTGGCGCAGCATCATCTCGGCCGAGAGGATCTCGGAACCCGGATTAACGTAGTCCTTGCCCGCGTACTTGGGCGCCGTGCCATGAGTGGCCTCGAACATCGCTACCGAATCCGACATATTGGCGCCCGGCGCAATGCCGATGCCTCCGACCTCTGCCGCGAGCGCATCGGAGATGTAGTCGCCGTTCAGGTTGGTAGTCGCGAGCACGTCGTACTCGGCCGGCCTGAGCAGGATCTGCTGCAGCATCGCGTCGGTGATGACGTCCTTGACGACGATATCCGGTCCGCCCTTCGGGTTCTTGAAGCTGCACCAAGGACCGCCGTCGATCGGTTTGGCGCCGAACTCCCTCTGGGCGAGCGCGTAACCCCAATCGCGGAACCCGCCCTCGGTGAACTTCTGGATGTTGCCTTTGTGCACCAGCGTCACCGACTTACGCTTGTTGTCGATCGCATACTGGTAGGCCTTGCGGATCAGGCGCTCCGAGCCCTCGATCGACACCGGCTTGATGCCGATCGCCGAGCTCGCCGGGAAGCGGATCTTCGTGACCTTCATTTCCTTGATCAGGAAATCGATCACCTTGTTCGCTTCGGCTGACTTGGCCGGCCATTCGATGCCGGCATAGATGTCCTCGGCATTCTCGCGGAAGATCACCATGTCGACCTTGTCGGGTTCCTTGAGCGGGCTCGGCACCCCCTTGAACCAGCGCACCGGCCGCAGGCAGACGTACAGGTCGAGCTCTTGGCGCAACGCGACGTTGATCGAGCGGATGCCGCCGCCGACCGGCGTGGTCAGAGGCCCCTTGATCGAGACCACGTACTCCTTGGCCGCCGCCAGCGTTTCCTCGGGCAGCCAGACGTTTTCGCCGTACACCTTGCAGGACTTCTCGCCGGCATACATCTCCATCCACACGATCTTCTTCTTCCCGCCGTAGGCCTTCTTTACCGCGGCGTCGACCACCTTGATCATCACCGGAGTGATGTCGACGCCGGTGCCGTCGCCCTCGATGTACGGGATAACCGGGTTGTCGGGCACCGACAGCGAGAAGTCCTTGTTGACCTTGATTTTCTCGCCGCCCGCGGGGACTTTGATGTGCTTGTACGCCATAGCTGCTCCTGGGCCGTCCTAAGAGTGAGAGAGGTAAGGAGAGGAACCGGATGTCTGATAAAAGATATATTATATAAGAGTTAAGGCGCGACATCGTCACCGATAACCGTTTCAGGTGAACCGTAGGCGCGCGACATGACGATCGACGTCCGCAGCGGAAAATCATACGCCGCTCGACCCTGCGCGCCATCCGCGGGGGCGGGTAGCGCACGTCATCCCCAAGTTCCCCAAGCGCGGCCATTCGTCGGCGGGCGCCCCGGACGCCGCGCTCCGTCGCCTGCCAACGACATTTAAAACAGGGGGTTACGTTGAAATTGGTTGTCGTGGGCGACCCGCTTCTCTAGAATCCCGACCGCGGGTGTAGTCCCGCAGCGAGGCAAACGGGCGTCGCGCCGCATCGCAATTGGTCAACCGCCACGCGGTTGCCGCGTTATCAGGCGTGGGTATGGGTGCTTATTCATTGCGCCACCCGCTCAATATATTGATCTCAGGAGAAGAGCAGATGAAAAAGTTGATGTCGGTCATCATCGCCGCCGTTTTCGCGGCCACCAGCGTCGCCGTCGTCGCCGCAGAGAAGATGAAGGAGTCGCAGAAGGAGTCGCAGAAAGAGGCGCAAAAGACCTCGAAGAAAAAGGCCAAGTCGTCCCAGAAGAAGGGCAAAGAGTCGATGAAAGAGAGCCAGAAAGAGAGCCAAAAAGAGTCGATGAAGAAGTAACGATTGGTTCGCTCTCAAACCAATCCGGGGCGCGCTGCGCCCCACCGAAAGGCAGGGTTTCCCCTGCCTTTCCCATTTTCGGCCCGCGCCATGCGAATCGTCATGGCGCTTGCCGTGTCGGCGCTCCCGCTATTGCCGGCGCGCGCCCAGCAGCCCCAGCTGCTGGAGGTCCGGCTCACGGCCGGGGTGCACCTGATCCATGCCGAGCTTGCGGGCGATTTCACGACCCGCATGGAGGGACTCATGTATCGAACCTCCCTCGCGCCCAACGGTGGCATGCTGTTCGTGTTCGAGGACGCGGGCGTGCAATGCATGTGGATGAAGAACACGCTGATTCCGTTGTCCGTGGCGTTTGTCGACGACGACGGCAGGATCGTCAACATCGCCGACATGCAACCGCAGACCGAAGAGGCGCACTGCGCGGCGCAGCCGGTGCGCTACGCGCTGGAGATGACGCAGGGCTGGTTCGCGCAGCGCGGCATCCGCCCTGGAGTGCGCCTGGGCGGCCTCGACAAGCTCCCGCGCTGAGCTCGCGCGAACGCGGATGAAAAAAAGCGGGGCCGCTTGCGGCCCCGCCCTGGCGATGCTCCGGCGGCCTACAGTCCGCCGTTTTGCTGTGCGACCATGCAGAACAGCATCGGGATCGACAGCAGCGTATTGATGCGCGAAGTCTGCCCTGCGAGCTTCGCCGCGGCAGCCTTCGCCTCGGCCGCAACTTGCACGATGCCCAAGGCCTTCTTCTGGTTCGGCCAGATGATGAACCACACGTTGAACGCCATGATCAGGCCCATCCACATGCCGAGACCGATGGCGTGTACGCCCTTCTGCAGCGAAAGCGCCTGCCAGATGTAGCCGTTCATGGTGGCGAGGATCAGGCCGGTGACCACGGTCGAAAGCGCCGCCCAGCGGAACCAGAACAGGGCCTTGGGCGCGATCACCTTGCTGATCGCCGGTTTTTGCTCGTCCGGAATCTTGGGCATCGATGGCGTCTGGACGAAGTTGAAGTACCACAGCAGGCCGATCCACATCACTCCCGAGAGCACGTGCAGCCAGCGGAAGAAAAAGGCCCACCAGAGGTGGTCGGCCCGGATCCACGACCCGGTCGTGGCCCCGACGATGACGATGATGGCGATCAGCAGGACGACGCCTGCTGTGACCGTGCGACCGAGGGATTGAAGGATTGCACCCATGCTTTTCTCCTTATAGTGGTGTAGGGCGAAGCGCAAAAAAGTCTAGCATAGGGCGGCGGGTGGATAGGCACGAACCGCTCAGGGTCTTGCGGCGCCGCAACGCCGGCCGGTCCTTGCGTCGCGCTGTCGGATGTCGACGCGCCGTGCCCAGGCTCGAGCCGCGTGACGGCGCTCAGCCTGAGTCCTCGGGCTGCGGCGCCGCAGGCGGGCTCCCGGCTCGCGCGGCGAGCGCGACGAAGGCCGCGTGGTCGCTGAAGAAAAAGTTCTCCGCGCCGAGGCGCTCGGTGAGCCCGGTGCGCTCGAGGACCGAGTGCACGCGCGGCTTGATGCCGCTGAACAGCAGAGTGATGCCGTTCTTGCGCAGCCCGTCACACAGCGACGCGAGCATCTCCACTCCCGAGGCGTCAAGGTCGTTGATGCCGGAAGCGGACACCAGCACGAAGCGCAGCCCCGGGTGGCGGCGCTCGAGCTGCAGCACTGCGCCCTCGAAATACGACACATTGACGAACACCAGCGACGCGTCGAAGCGGATGACCCCCACCGCCTCGCGCAACGCCTCCCGGAGGTCCTCCGGAATCTCGCGCGCCAGCTGCGCCGTCGCCGGCTCGACGATCGCCATGTTCGGGCGCATGCGTCGGTAGATGAACAGTCCCAGCGACACGAGAATCCCGACGAAGATGCCGTTCTGGATCTGCGGGGCAAATGCGATGGTCGCCGCGAACGTCAGGACCGCCGCGATGGCGTCGTCGCGGCTCGCGCGCCAGGCGTTGCGCAGGCTGCGCAGGTTGATGAGGTTGGCGAGCGCCATGACGATGATCGCGGCGAGCACCGGCAGCGGCAGGTACTTGAGGAGTGGCGTGAAGAACAGCAGCGTGAGCAGCACGCACAGCGCGGCCACGATGGAAGACACGCCGGTGCGCGCGCCCGACGCCAGGTTGAGGGCCGAGCGCGAGAACGAGCCGCTCACCGGCATGGTCTGACTGAAGGCGGCCGCCATTTTCGCAAGTCCCTGCCCGATCAGCTCCTGGTTCTCGTCCCACTTGGTGGCAGTCTTGATCGCCGCGATCTTGGCGCTCGACATCGCCTCCATGAAGCTGATCACCGCGATGACGAACGAGGCCGGAAGCAGCTCGATCCAGGCCTCCAGGCTGAAGGCCGGCAGCCCGATCGCCGGCAGGCCGCCCGGGATGTCGCCGACGATGCGTCCGCCATGGCCCGTGTAATCGAGCAGGTAGCTTGCCGCGGTGAGCAGCGCGACGACGATCAGGACGCCGGGCAGGCGCGGGGCGAAGCGGCGCAAAGCGAACAACAGGGTGATGGCGACGAGGCCGAACAGTACCGAGTAGCCGTGGGACTGGGCGGCGTTCACCAGCACGTGCCAGGTGTCGATCAGGGCGTGGCCTCTCGCGGGCGGCGCGACCCCGAACAGCGCCGGCACCTGCGACAGCGTGATCAGGATCGCTGCGGCGTTGACGAACCCCATCAGCACCGGATGCGACAGCAGATTCATCAGTACCCCGAGGCGCATCACTCCGAACGACAGCTGGAACAGGCCGGAGAGCAACGCGACGCTGATCGCGTAGGCGATGTATTGCTCGCTGCCGGCGGCGGCGAGGGGCGCGATGCTCGCGGCGGTCAGCAGGGAGGTGAGCGCCACGGGTCCCGTCGAGAGCTGTGCGGAGGACCCGAACAGCGCGCCGAACATGGTCGGGACGAGCGCCGCATACAGGCCGTAATAGGGCGGCAGACCTGCGAGCTGGGCGTATGCGAGCGACTGCGGAATCGCGACCAGCGCGACCGTCAGCCCGGCGACCGCATCGACTCGCAGGTTCGCGCGCGTGAGCCGCGGCAGCCAGGCGAGGAACGGGAATACGCGCAGCAGAGCACCCGGCATCGCGTCTCAGTCTTCGCGCGGCGGCGGCAGCGACGCGCATTCCTCGAAGATGCGGGCTTTGCAGCGCGCGCAGATCGCGCCGTCGAGTTGGGGGAAGATCCCGGAAATCGCGTCGCGCTTGCTGCGGAAGACGTTCTCCGGTCCGAGTTCCTTGATGAAGCCGCCGTTCTTCAGCACATCCTCGACCGGCAGGCGCAGGCCCTGCAGGTAGAGCTGGCCATGGTCCGAGCGGCGCTTGCGCGCCTCGCGCACCAGCGTCTCGGCGCCCGCCACGTCGACGAAGTTGATGTTGCGCGACACCAGCAGCAGGCGGCGCTGCTCGCGCGCCCGCTCGCGCAGGGTGTCGAAATGCGACTCCACGTGATCCACCGCGCCGAAATAGATCGAGCCTTCCACGCTCAGGATCTTGAGTTGCGGGCACTCCCGCAGCCCCTCGCTCGCCGGCGCCAGCTTGCGCTCGCTGTGGCGCGGGTCGGGCACCAGGCTGCGCATGATCGGGCGCGAGGTGCGGTACAGGTACACGACCAGCGAAGCCATCACGCCGACGAGGATCGCGTACTCGAGCGGGATGACGAGCGTCGCGACCAGCGTTGCCCCGAGCACCGCGGCCTCCTGGCGGCTCGCGCGCAAGTACATGCGCATCTGTCGCAGGTCGATCAGGCCCCAGCCGGCCAGCATCAGCAGCCCGGCAATCGCCGGCAGCGGCAGCAGCGCGGCGATCGGCGCGAGCACCAGCAGGAGCAGCACCAGGAACAGCGCGGAAAGCGCGGCCGACACGGGCGTGCGCGCGCCCGACTCGTAGTTGATGCCGCAGCGGTTGACCGACGCGCTCGAGGGATAGCCCGAGAAGAACGCAGCGGCGACGTTCGCCAGCCCCTGGCCGATCAGCTCCTGGTTGTTGTCGATGCGCTGCCCCGAGCGGATCGCGATCGCGCGCACGATCGCGATCGCCTGCGTGACCGACAGGATGGTCACCGCGAGCGCCGGCCCGAACAGGCTGCTTAGCGTATCTCCGGTGAGGTCGGGCAGCGACAGCGGCGGCAGCGCGCTGGGCAGCACGCCGAGGGTCCGGATGCCGGAGGCCTCGGCGCCGATCAGCGCGTTCACCGCCGAGGCCGCCACCGTGCCGGCGATGGTGGCGACCAGCATCGGGGCAAGGCGCGGGATGAAGCGCTTCGCCAGGCCGCCGGCGGCAATCGTGACCAGACCGACGGCGAGCGCCCAAGGATGCAGCTCGTTCAGATGGACGATGCTATGGTGCACCATGTCGACGAACACGGTCGCGCGTTCCGCGTGGACGCCGGTCAGCGGCGCGATCTGGCTGACGATGATGATCAGCCCGATCGCGGCGGTGAAGCCGATGACGACACCGTTCGAGACGAAGTTCACCAGCGTGCCCAGGCGGAAAAAGCCCATTGCCATCATCAGCACGCCGCATATCAGCGACAGCGTCAGCGCGAGCGATACAAACTCCGCCGAGCCGGGCGCGGCGAACGAGCTGAGCGCGTCGAGCACCATCAGCGACACCGCGTTGGTCGGGCCCGAGACGGCGTGCAGCGAGGAGCCGAACAGGGCGGCGATCAATGTCGGCACCATGGCGCAGTAAAGGCCGTACTCGGGCGGCAGCCCGGCGAGCGTCGCGAAGGCGACGCCCTGCGGCAGCACGACCAGCGCGCCGATCAGCCCGGCGATCGCGTCGGCGCGCAGCGACCGGCGATCGACGCGTGGCCACCACAGAAGGAACGGGAACAGCCGGCGCAGCAGCGGCTTGGCGGGCACGGCGTCGAGGGATCGTTGCGGACGCGTGTATCTTAGCAAGAAGGCGCGCGCCGCCACCGGTTTGCCGATGCGCACCTGCTCTCCTACTATCGAGATAAGTCTCGCTTATGCCAAGACTCGCCGCCAACCTTTCGCTTCTGTTCCCGCATCTCGACTTCCTGGAGCGTTTCGACGCCGCGGCGGGCGCAGGCTTTCGCTACGTGGAATACCAGTTTCCGTACGCGTGGCGCGCGAACGAGGTGGCCGAGCGCGCACGCGCCGCGGGCGTCGAGGTGGTGCTGCACAACCTGCCGGGCGGAGACTTCGGCAA
>Ga0316628_100000184_pt1 | contig 39416 bp, 43 predicted proteins | sample OWC_Aug_M2_C1_D5_FD_207648 | JGI IMG/M metagenome (GOLD analysis project Ga0316628, IMG submission 207648) | Wetland soil microbial communities from Old Woman Creek delta, Ohio, United States - OWC_Aug_M2_C1_D5_C | ecosystem: Environmental > Terrestrial > Soil > Wetlands | place: USA: Ohio...
CGAGGGCTTCGTCGAGGTCGCGAGCCCCTGGGGCAACGTGATCCGCTGCCACGAGCCCGGGCCGCGCTTCGGCCGCATCCGCCTCGGCATGCCGTACGTCGAGCTCGACGTGCCGCCCGGCGCGGCGGAGGGCATCGTGCGCTTTTACCGCGAGATCGTCGGCGCGCCGGCGCGCCACGCCGCCGACGAGCGCGCGGCGCACGTGCCGGTCGGCCCGGACCAGGAGCTCGTGTACCGCGAGACCGACGCGCCGCTGCCCGCGTACGACGGGCACCACGTCCAGATCTACATCGCGGATTTCTCGGGCCCGCACCGCAGGCTCGCGGAGCGCGGCCTGGTCACGGAGGAGAGCGACGAGCACCAGTACCGCTTCGCGCAGCTGGTCGACCCGGCGGGCGGCAAGCCGCTGTTCGCCCTCGAGCACGAAGTGCGAAGCATGCGGCACCCGCTTTACGCCCGGCCGCTCGTCAACCGCAACCCGGAGCAGACCAATCTCCATTACGCGCCCGGCTACGACGCCGCGCAGGCGGCGCAGTCGCACGCGGAGTGGTCGTGAGGGATCTCGCGGCGCTCGGCGCGCTGGTCGCGCGCTCGGCCGAGCGCATCGAGAGCGACCGGCGCCTGCCCGAAGAACTGCTCGAGGCGCTGCACGAGGGCGGCTGGTTCCGCCTGCTCCTGCCCAGGCCCTTCGGCGGCGCCGAGATCGACCCGGTGAGCTTCGTCGAAGTCATCGAGCAGATCGCCCGCCACGACGCCAGCACCGCATGGTGCCTGTGCCAGAACTCGGTGTGCGCCATGGTCGCCGCGTTCGTCGCCCCCGAGGTCGCCACGGAAATGTTCGTGCGCGACCCGCGCGCGGTGCTCGCCTGGGGGCCGGGCCCCAATGCCCGCGCGGTCGCGGTCGACGGCGGCTGGCGTATCAGCGGCTCGTTCGCGTTCGCGAGCGGCGGCCGGCACGCCACCTGGCTCGGCGGCTACTGCGCGATCGAGGGCAGCGATCGCGGGCGAACGATGCTGTTTCCGGCGGACCGGGCGCAGATGGCCGACATCTGGCAGGTGATCGGGCTGCGTGGCACGGCGAGCGACGCCTACACGGTGAAGGATCTCTACGTGCCGGCGGGATTCAGCGTGGCACGCGACGACCAGTCCGAGCGCCGCTACCAGGGACCGCTCTACTGCCTGCCCACCAACGCGATGTTCTCCGCCGGCTTCGCCTCGGTGGCGATCGGCGTGGCGCACGCGCTGCTCGAGTCGCTGGTGGCGCTCGCGCTGGAGAAGACGCCGCGCGGCTACAAGAACCAGCTGCGCGAGAGCGCGCTGTTCCAGGCGGACCTGGCGCAGGCCGAGGCGCGGCTGCGCGCGGCGCGCATGTACGTCACGGGCACGCTCGCCGAGGTGTGGCGCGAGGTCGAGAAGACCAACCAGCTCGGGCTCGAGCAGCGCATGGCGATCCGGCTCGCCGCGAGCCAGGCGCTCAGGGAGGCGGTGGCGGCGGGCGACGCGGCCTACCATGCCGCGGGCGCCACTGCGATCTTCGAGCGCAACGCCTTCGAGCGGCGCTTTCGCGACCTGCACACCGTGGCGCAGCAGCTGCAAGGCCGCCGCGCGCATTTCGAGACGGTGGGGCGCTACCTGCTCGGCTTCGACCCCGACCTGGCGTTCGCCTGAGCGGGGGCCTCAGTCGAGGCCGATCATGCGGCCGATGGCGCTGAGGAACATGCCGACGCGCAGGCCCTCGGCCTGCAGCTCGTCGCGCGCGCGGTCGAACAGGCCGTGCACCGACTTCATGCGGTGCGCGATCTCCGGGTGCTCCGCGTCCCCGCGCTCGAGCAAAGCGCGCAGCGCCTGCACCTCGGCGCGCAGCTCGGCCTGGCGGCCGCTGTCGCTCGGCAGCGCGGCGAGGTTGCGGGAGATCTCGTCCACCAGCTTTCGGGCGGCGTCGATGTCTATCCTCTGTTGGGTCATGGGCTGACTTCCGGCTGTCTGAATGGCGCGAGCATAAAGCACAAACCGTGTTCTCAGGGCGCGATCGGGGTCGCCGCCGGCAGCGGCATCCCCGCCCGGCGCAACGCATCGCGCGCCAGGTCCGGGCGGTCGCTGATCACTCCGTCGACCCCGAGGGCGAGCAGCGCCTCGAGCTGCGCCGGCCGGCTGACCGTCCACGGGATCACTTTCAGGCCGAGCGCGTGCGCCTCCGCGAGCTGCGCGGCGTCGAGGTCGCCGAACCAGGGCGACCAGATCGCGCCGCCCGCGGCCTTCACCATGCGCGGCACCGACCCGTACCGGGCGAGCTGCACGCCGGCGGTCCATGGCGATCCCGCGGGATCGCCGGCCCGGATGTTGTCCAGCCAGCGCTGCTGCGCGCTGAGGTACACCGTCGGGATCTCGGGCGCCTCGGCCTGCACGATCGCGAGGCTGCGCCAGTCGAACGACTGGATCGTCGAGCGCGACGCCATCCCGCCGGCGCGGATCGCCGCGATCAGCGCGCGCGCGAGCTCGGCGGGCGGCAGCGTCTCGCCGGGCGACTCCGGCGAAACCTTGGTCTCGATGTTGAAGCGCACCGCGTCGTTGCGCGCCTTGCGCACCAGCGCGAACAGGTCCGCCAGACGCGGAATGCGCGCCCCGTCGGCCGGCACCTGCGCCGGGAACCGGCGCGCGTAGTCGCTCGCCGGATTCAGGCGCCCGACGTCGTAGCGCTCGAGCTCCGCGTAGGTCAGCGAACGGATCGCCGGCCCCGGCGCGGCGAGCCATTTCCCGTCCGGGCCGCGCGCCGTGTCCGGATGCAGCCTGCGCTCGTGCGAGATCACCACCACCCCGTCGCGCGTCACCCCGACGTCCAGCTCGAGCGTCGTCACCCCGATCGACAGCGCCCGGGCGAATCCGGGCAGCGTGTTCTCCGGCGCCAGGCCGCGCGCGCCGCGATGGCCCTCGAGATCGAACGCCTGCGCGGCGAGCGAGGCGCAGCACGCGACGGCGCACGCGCCGCGGCGCGCTACTTTTGCCAGGAATCGCGTAGCGTGACCGTGCGGTTGAACGCCGAGGGCTCGACGCGGTCGGCGACGAAGTAGCCGTGGCGCTCGAACTGGAAGCGTTCCTCGGGCTGCGCGCCCTCGAGCGCGGGCTCGAGCTGCGCGGTGATCACCTTCTTCGAATCGGGATTCAGATGCTCGACGCCCTCGGGCTGCGGCACGCCGAACAGGCGGTCGTAGAGCCGCACCTCGGCGGGGTGGGCGTGCCGCGCGCTCACCCAGTGGATGTTGCCCTTCACCTTGTAGCGGTCGGCGCCGGGGGTGCCGGATTTCGAGTCCGGGTGGTAAGTGCAATGCACCACGCCGTTCTCCATGCCGACGCACTTCACCACGTAGCCGTAGCGCAGCCGCACCTCGGCTTCCGGCGAGAGGCGGAAGTAGCCCTTGGGGGGCTTCTCCTCGTAGTCGTCGCGCTCGATCCACAGCTCGCGCGAGAACGGCACCTGGCGCTTGCCCCAGTCGGGCTTCTGCGGGTGATTGGGCACCTCGCACAGCTCCTCGCGGTCCTCGGGGTAGTTGTCGATCACCAGCTTCACCGGGTCGAGCACCGCCATGCGGCGCGGCGCGACCTCGTTGAGGTGCTCGCGCATGCAGTCCTCGAGGATCGCGAACTCGATCCACGAGTCGGCCTTGGCGACCCCGATGCGCTCGGCGAACAGGCGGAAGCCTTCGGGCGTGTAGCCGCGGCGGCGCGCGCCGACGAGCGTCGGCATCCTCGGGTCGTCCCAGCCCTCGACGTGATTCTCTTCGACCAGCTGGATGAGCTTGCGCTTCGACAGCAGCACGTACGTGAGGTTGAGGCGCGCGAACTCGATCTGCTGCGGCAGCGGCCGCTCGAGCAGCTGGCCTTCCGCGAGGCGCTCGTTGAACCAGTCGTACAGCGGCCGGTGATCCTCGAACTCGAGCGTGCAGATCGAGTGCGTGATGCGCTCGATGGCGTCCGACACTCCGTGCGCCCAGTCGTAGGTCGGGTAGATGCACCATTTGCCGCCGGTGCGGTGGTGCTCGGCGTGGCGGATGCGGTACATCACCGGGTCGCGCAGGTTGAGATTGGGCGACTTCATGTCGATCCTGGCGCGCAGCACCAGGGCGCCGTCGGCGTGCTTGCCGTCGCGCATCTCCTTCAGCAGCCGCAGGTTCTCCTCGACCGGTCGATCCCGGTAGGGGCTGTTCTGCCCGTGCTCGGTGAGCGTGCCGCGCAGCACGCGCATCTCGTCGGCCGAGAGCGAGTCGACGTACGCCAGGCCGCGCTCGACCAGGTTCTCGGCGAAGCGGTAGAAGCGCTCGAAATAGTCCGAGGCGAAGTACTGGTGCACGCCCCAGTCGAAGCCGAGCCACCTCACCGCGTCGATGATCGAGTCGACGTACTCCTGCTCTTCCTTGGTCGGGTTGGTGTCGTCGAAGCGCAGATGGCAAACGCCGCCGTACTGCTGCGCCAGGCCGAAGTTGAGGCAGATCGACTTGGCGTGGCCGAAGTGGAGGTAGCCGTTCGGCTCGGGCGGAAAGCGCGTGCGCACGCCCTGGTGCTTGCCGCTCGCCAGGTCGGCCTCGACGATCTGGCGGATGAAATTGGAGGAGGAGGGGGCGTTCGGGGATTTGCGTGCGGGGGTGGCCATTCCGGGGATAAATGCCGATTTACGAAGGGAATTCTACCCTAGCGGCCGTGCGCGCCGCTTGGCTACAATCAAGGAGCGATTTTCGGGGGAGAAAAAGTGATGCAGCGACTTCTGGATCGGTACGCTTCGTGAGCGGCCGCGCGCTGTCGATCGCGTCGATCGCCGCGGTCGCGCTGGTGGCCTGGGCCTGGTTCGTGCAGGTCGGCCGCGAGATGTCGATGCACGCGGCGATGCCGGGCATGCAGATGACCCCCGGCATGCTGGCGACGATGTGGGCCGCGATGATGGTGGCGATGATGGCGCCCGCGGCGGCGCCCTCTTACCTGCTCTACGCGCGCATGTCGAAGCGCGCGCTCGCCTCGGCGGCCTACCTCGCGGGCTACCTCGGAGCATGGTGCGCGGTCGGCGTCAGCTACGCGCTGGTGCACTGGGGGCTGCAGCAGGCCGGGCTCGTCACCGCGGACATGCGGCTCGCCAGCTCGCCGCTCGCCGGCGCGCTGCTCCTCGCCGCCGGCGCCTGGCAGTGGACGCCGGCGAAGGCGAGCTGCGTGACGCGCTGCCGCTCGCCGCTCGGCTTCATGATGAACGACTGGCGCGAGGGCGCGGGCGGCGCGCTCGTGATGGGCTTGCGCTACGCGGCCTGGTGCGTCGGCTGCTGCTGGCTGGTGATGTCGGTGCTGTTCGTCGCCGGCGCGATGAGCTTCGCCTGGGCCGCGGCGATCTCGATCTACGTGCTCGCGGAGCGCGTGCTTCCGCTGGGACGCACATTCGATCGCTCGGTCGGCGCCGCGCTCGCGGCGTGGGGCGCGTGGCTGATCGGCGCGGCGCTCGTCTAGTCGTGTTGCGACGACACTGCGAGGATTTTTTTCGATGGAGATTAATAATAGTTTAAGAAACAAACTCTACCCTTGCGCGACCGGTGACCTCGTCGTCATCCTCCAAAGGAGATTTATCATGGGCGCGCAACTGATCCCCGCATCCGTTTCCGAATTATTCGCCCATGCGTTGGCCATCGAGCGCGAGGCGCTGTCGCGCTACCGGCAGTTCGCCGACTGGATGCGCGACCTCGGCATGGAGCGCGTGTCGCGCGTGTTCCGCAAGCTGGAGCAGCGCGAGCGCACGCACCTGGAGGGTCTCGAACGCGCCGCCGAAGGGCTCGAGCTGCCCGAGATCTCGCCCTGGGAATACGCCTGGTTCTTCACCTCGTCGCCGACGTACATGGAAGTCACGTTCCCGTTGATGCCGCAGACGCCGCGCGACGCGCTGGCGCTCGCCTGCGCCGCCGAGCGGCGCTCCGCGGAGTTCTTCCTGATGGCCGCCAACCGCATGCGCGAGGCGACCGGCATCAAGCTGGCGGTGGAATTGGCGCTCGAGCAGCACCGCCGCGTTGCCGAGATCGAGCGCGCGCTGCGCGGCGAGCCCGACCCGCGGCTGGATTGGGAGGGGCTGTACCGGGCGGGCGTGCGCCAGCAGCCGCTGCACGGGGAGGCGCAGGGCGTTTGACGTCGATCAAGTCATTCTCCAACGGCGCGCGGACACTGGCGCCATAGGAGGGAGCCATGGGCGACATCAAGACCGTTCGCGGCGTGCCCGAGCTGTACGCGCATGCGCTGGCGATCGAGCGCGAGGCGGCCGCACGATACCGGGAGTTCGCCGAGCGCATGGCCGACGAAGGCAACGACGCGGCGGCCGGGCTGTTCGGCGAGCTGGCGGGCTTCGAGGGCGAGCACGCCGCGCTGCTCGAGAAGGAGACCGAGGGCATGGCGCTGCCCAGCCTCGCGCCGGGCGACTACGCGTGGATCGACGCCGGGGCGCCCGAGACCGCGGCGCACGACCTGGTGTTCCGGCTGATGACGCCGAGCGACGCGCTCGAGATCGCGCTCGCAGCCGAGTTGCGCGCGCAGGCGTTCTTCGAGCAGGTGCTGGACACTGCGACCGACCCGCGGCTGCGCGACCTGGCGAGCGAGATGGCGCAGGAAGAGCAGGTGCACGCAACCTGGGTGCGCGACGCGCTGGCAAAGACCCCCGACCCGCGCATCGACTGGGACGGGGTCGACTCCCGGGCCTAGCGCGCGGCCGATTCCAGAAAGCGCGCGGTATCCGCGAGCAGCGCGTCTGCTGCGGTGCGGTCGGCGGGCATCGCACCGCCGTTCACCGTCGCGATCATGCGCGTCGCGTCAGGGCCCTTGCGCACGAGCCGCAGCTCGGCCGAGCCGCCCGGGCCCTGGGCGCGGATCGTCTCGCCGCCGGCCGCCGAGCCGAGCGCGACGATGCGCATCGAGCGGCTGCCGAGGGCGCTCACCGCCGCGATCCGGACGCGCGACATCGGCGCGGCGAATTCCGTCTGTGCGACGCCGACCGCTCCTGCAGACGGCGCGCCGCTGCCGGCGCAAGCGGCGAGCGCCAGGCAAGCGAGCGCGATCAGGGTTCGCAAGGTCCGGTTTCCGGTTATCCGAAGGCGCGTATTGTCGCGCTTGTAGCGCGGCGCCGGCGCGAAAAAGCCGTCGCCGGGCGGCGACAGTTCGCGCCTGACGGTATGATCGGCGCATGGACGCGAACGACCGCAGACGCCTCGCGCAGGCGGTGAGGGCCGGGATCCTGGACGAACCGCAGGCGGCGCGGTTGCTGGAGTTCTTCGCGCAGGATCACGAGCAGCCGCGCTTCAGCCTGGTGCACGTGCTGTACTACCTCGGCGGCATGATCGCCATCGGCGCCATGTCGCTGTTCATGACGCTCGGCTGGAACTCGCTCGGCGGCTGGGGCGGGTTCGTGACGACCCTGTGCTACTTCGTGCTGTTCCTCGCGCTCACGCACTGGTTCCTCGAGCGCAAGCACCTCGCGATCCCGGCGGGCATCATGGCGACGCTCGCGGTGGTGATGGTGCCGCTCGCGATCTTCTGGGCGCAGACGGCGCTCGGCTACTGGGATGCGAGCAAGCCGTACCGCGACTACCACGCCCTCATCGACGGGCGCTGGCTGATGATGGAGCTCGGCACGCTCGCCATCGGCGCGGCGCTGCTGTGGCGCTACCGCTTCCCGTTCATGCTGATGCCGATCGCCGTGACGCTGTGGTACATGAGCATGGACCTGGTGCCGTTCCTGTTCGGCGCCGGCCTGTACGACTTCGAGATCCGCAAGTTCGTCTCGCTGTACTTCGGCCTCGTTACGGTGCTGCTCGCGTTCTGGGTCGACATCCGCTCGCGCTTCTCGCGCGACTACGCATTCTGGCTGTACCTGTTCGGCGTGCTGACCTTCTGGGGCGGGCTGTCGCTGATCGACTCGGGCAGCGAGCTCGGCAAGCTCGCCTACTGCGGCATCAACCTGCTGATGATCCTGGTCGGCGCGGTGCTCGGGCGGCGCGTGTTCGCGGTGTTCGGCGGCCTGGGGATCGCGGGCTACCTCGGGCACCTGTCGTGGCGCGTGTTCCGCGACAGCCTGGTATTTCCGTTCGCGCTGACGCTGATCGGCCTGGCGATCATCTGGCTGGGCGTCGTCTGGCAGCGCCGCGAGCGCGAATGGTCGGCGCGGCTGCGCGGCTTGCTGCCCGCGGCGCTGCGCGAGCTGATCGAGCAGCGGGCGACGGGCTGAGGAGCGTCTCGATGAACGATTACCTGGAGATCTCGCTGCGCCTGCTGACGGCGCTCGTTTTCGGCGGCCTGGTAGGGTTCGAGCGCAGCTACCACGGCAGGCCGGCGGGATTTCGTACCCATACGCTGGTGTGCCTCGCCTCTGCGCTGCTGATGCTGGTCACCGTGTACGAGGCGCAATGGTTCGTGCCGCAGGGCTCGAGCCGCGTGAGCATCGATCCGACGCGCATGGCGCAGGGCATCATGACCGGCATCGGCTTCCTCGGCGCCGGCGTGATCATGAAGGAGGGGCTGTCGGTGCGCGGCCTGACCACCGCGGCGTCGATCTGGATTACCGCGGCGATCGGCATCCTGGTGGGCATCGGCTTCTACTTCCCGGCCGCGCTCGCCGCGGCGCTGACGCTCGGCACGCTGGCGGCGTTCCGCTGGCTCGAGATCCGCATGCCGACGCAGTCGTACGCGCAATTCATCGTGCGCTTCGCGCGCGAGGCGGCGATGCCCGAGCGAGAGTTGCGCGAGCTGGTTCTCGGAGTCGGGTTCGATGTCGCCAACCTGAACTACCGGCTGACAGAGGACGGCCGGCACTACGAATACCGCATGATGATTCGCACGCTGAAGCCGGAAAACCTCGGCCGGCTGTCAGAGCTGTTGCTGCGCACGCCCGCGGTGGTCGACTTCCGCATCGCGCCGACGGGCGACTGACGCGATCCCGGGGTCGATCGCATAGATACGCTCCCAGGCCTGCGCGCGCAGCTCGTCGATCAGATCGGCCCAGTTGGGCTCCGCGTCTTCGCGCTGCGGGGATGTGGGATTCATGACGGCGCTTTCGAACGGCAGAATTCTACGGCGCGGCAGCCAGCGAGTGAGATCGATATGCGAACGCACGCTATGCGCGAGTGCAACGCGAAGTTCGCCGCCCAAGGCATAGAACCAGAACGAAAAGCGGCCGCGCGAACGGCCGCGTATCCATATTGCAGAACTGTTACATCGCGGTTGACGGCTAGTCCGCGTGGATGCCTGCGGTCTGGATCACCTTCGCCCACCGGGCGACGTCCTCTTTCAGGAACGCGCCGAACTGCTGCGCGTTGCCGGGGTCGATGACCGCGCCCATCTTCGCCAGCTTGTCGCGGACCTGCTCGTCGTTGAGCGCCTTGAGGGTTTCTTCGCTCAAGCGGGCGACGATCGCCGGCGGCGTGTGCGCCGGCGCAACGATTCCCCACCAGACGCTCGCTTCGTAATTCGGCACTCCGGCCTCGGGAAAGGTCGGAACCTCGGGCAGGCTGTCGATGCGCTTCGCGGCGCCGACCGCGAGCGCGCGCAGCTGGCCGGACTTGACGTACGGGATGACCTCGAGCGGGTTGGTCATGACGAACGCGATGCGCCCGCCGAGGAGGTCGCGCAGCGCGGGCGCGCCGCCCTTGTACGGCACGTGCGCCGCGTCGATGCCGGTGGCCAGCTTGAGCGATTCGACCGCCAGGTGGCCCGAGCTGCCGTTGCCCGACGATCCGTAGAACAGCTTGCCGGGCTGCGACTTCGCGAGCGCGATCAGGTCCTTGAGGGTCTCGGTCTTGAGCGAGGGATTGACGACCAGCACGAGCGGCGCGTAGCCGACCTTCGCCACCGGGGCGAAATCCTTCAGGGTGTCGAACTTCAGGTGGCGGAACAGCGTCATGTTGGTGGTCAAGCCGTTGGCGCCGAGCAGCACGGTGTAGCCGTCGGGATCGGCATGGGCGACGTAGTCCGCCCCGAGGTTCGCGCTCGCGCCGGGCTTGTTCTCGACGATCACGGGCGTGCCCAGCTGCTTCGAGAGCTGAGCGCCGATGACGCGCGCCAGCGTGTCGACCGCGCCTCCGGCTGCGTAAGGGACGACGATCCGCACCGGCTTTGTGGGATAGGCCTGCGACATCGCGGTGCCGGGTAGCAGGCTCGCGCCGAGGCATACGGCGAACGCGGCGAGGAGCGAGCGGCGGTACATGCTGGTAACCATCGTGACTCTCCTTGTTGGATCAGAACTCGGCGACTTCGCCGGGCTTGAGCGGCAGCACCTTGACCGGCGCATTGCCGAGCGCTTCGATCAGCTCCTGCGGCGTCCCCTTGTTGAGCGGACCGGCGCCGTAGTGCATGGGGATGACGAATTTCGGCTTGATCAGCTCGCGCAGCGCGAACGCGGCGTCCTTCGGGTCCATCGTGAAGTGCCCGCCGATCGGGATCAGCACCAGGTCGGGCTTGTAGTACTCGCTCACCAGTTTCATGTCGCCGAACAGGCCCGTGTCGCCCATGTGCCAGATGCGAAAGCCGTTCTCGAGCTGGATGATGTAGCCGACGGGCTCGCCGCCGGCGTGCGTTTCATCCTTGTCGGTGGCGGGGTTGTGCCAGACGTACACCGAGGAGTGCTCGGCATGCGTCGCGGTGACCCTGATGCCGGGCGCCGGCACGATCGTGCCGCTCTTGTTGAAGCGCGGCAGCTGCGGCGGCGGCAGGACGCCGAGCGTGGTGAGCGACATGTTCAGGTCTCCCGGCGCCCACATCGGGATATTGTTCAGCTTCGCCAGCGCCGGCGCGTCGGCGATGTGGTCCCAGTGCCCGTGCGTGACGAGCAGGACGTCCACCTTGCCCAGCGCTTCCAGCTTCTTGTACTGCGCCGGCGTGATCGGATTCTTGACGAGCCAGGGATCGGTGACGATCACCTTACCGCCGGGCGTGGTGATGCGGAACGCGGACTGGCCGAGCCACAGGACCCCGGTCTTGCCGTTCTGCGCCAGGGCGGGCGCCGCGGCGAGCGCGGCGAGCAGCGTGAGCGTCTTCAGCATGGTGGGCAGCTTCATCGTGTTCCCTCCCTCAGACCTGGATGTTTGCAGCGCGGATGACCTTGGCCCAGCGGTCGATCTCGGTGCGGATGAGCTTGGCGAATTCCGCGGGGCCCATGTCGGCGGCCTGCGCGCCCTGGGCTTCGAGATGCTTGCTGAGCTCGGGGCTCGCCAGCGCGCGGCGGATCTCGGCCGCCAGCTGGTCGACGATCGGAGCGGGGGTGTGCGCCGGCACGACGATGCCGTACCACTGGGTCGCCTCGAATCCCGCCACGCCGGACTCGGCGATGGTGGGCACCTCGGGCAGCTGCGCGAGCCGCGTGCTGCTGGCGACTCCGAGCGGGCGCACCCTCCCGGCGCGGATGTGCGCCAGCAGGGGCGGCAGCCCGGTCATGGTCATCGACACCTGTGCGCCGACGAGATCGGTGACCGCGGGCGCGGCGCCCTTGTAGGGAATGTGGACGATATGCGTGCCGGTCGCCAGCTTGAAATACTCCATCGCCAGGTTCGCCGCGCTGCCGATGCCGCCGCTGCTGTAGGTGAGCGCGCCGGGCTTCGCCTTGGCGAGCGCGACGAGTTCGGCGACCGAGCGCGCCGGCACGCTCGGGTGCACGACGAGCACGTTCGGGACCATGGCGACCAGCGCTACAGGGCTGAAATCGGTGAGCGGGTTGTAGCGCAGCTTCGTGTACAGCGTCGGATTCACCGCCAGCGTGCCGATGTGGCCCATGAACAGCGTGTAGCCGTCGGCGGCGGATTTGGCGGCGACCTCCGCGCCGATCGAGCCGCCGGCGCCCGGCTTGTTCTCGACAATCACTTGCTGATGCCACGCCCCGGTGAGCGCCTGGCCGAGGCTGCGGGCGAGGATGTCCGTACTTCCGCCCGGCGTAAACGGCACGATGATATGGATGGGCCTGCTCGGGTAGCCCGGCTGCGCACCCGCCCGCAGCGATCGCATCCCTGCGAGGGCGGCCAGCCCGACCAGCATGGTACGGCGGTCCATCGGCGCTCTCCCTTTCTCCGGTAGGCGGAGACCCCCGGCTCGATTGGCCCGACGCACTGTACGCAGCGGCGCGCGCGGATTCCAATAGAATTACGGCCGTCACCGATACCGGTTTTTGCATCGCCCGCCATGAATCGTCCGCGCAAAGCCGCCGAGCCGACCTCCAGGGCGGTGCTATCCGACTGGTATCTGCGCTCGCGTCTCAAGATGCGCCAGCTGCTGCTGCTGGTCGCGCTCGATGAGCACCGCAACATGCATCGCGCCGCCGCGAGCGTTGCCATGACCCAGCCTGCGGCGACGCGCATGCTCGCCGACCTGGAGCGGCTGCTCGGCCTGCGGCTGTTCGAGCGCAGCGCGCGGGGCATCTCGCCCAATGCCTACGGCGAGAGCCTGATCCGGCACGCGCGCATGGTGCTCGCGACGCTCGATCACGCGCGCATCGAGATCAACGCGCTCTCGGAGGGCACGACCGGCAAGCTGGTGATCGGCGCGCTGCTGGTGGCGGCGCCGGTGCTGGTCCCGCGCGCCGTCGCGCGCTTCAAGCAGCGTCATCCCAACCACACGGTGCTGATCCGCGAAGGCACCAGCGCCGGCCTGCTGCCGGCGTTGCGGCGCGGCGAGCTCGACCTCGTGGTCGGCCGGACCTCGAGCGACCTCGGCGGGGAAGGACTGAAGTTCGAGGCCTTCTACAGCGAGCCGATGCGCGTCGTCGTGCGCAGCTCGCACCCGCTCGCGAAGCGCCGCAAGCTCGAGCTGTCGATGCTCGCGCAGGAGCAATGGATCGTTCCCACCCCCGAGGCGGTCTACCGAAGGCGGCTCGATCAGGCATTCAGGCAGGCCGGCGAGGAGCCGCCGCGGCGCATCGTCGAGTCGCTGTCGATCCTCACCAACAAGATGCTGGTGCAGGAAACCGACATGCTCGCGGTCATGCCGCGCGACATCGCGCAGCACTACGCGGCGCTGGGCGGCATCACGGTGCTGCCCGTGAAGCTGCCTGCGCCCTCGGGGCCGGTGGGCGTGGTGACGGCGCAGGGACGGCCGCTGCCGGCCGCGGCGACCGACCTGGTGCAGGCCTTGAGAGACGTCGCGCGCGAGGCGCGCGTGACGACATAGCGAACCGGCGATGCAAGAACCGGTATCGTTGCCGTCAGCAAATCTATTGGCCGGGCGCGCAGCGGATCCGTAAAGTCCGTTCGCCCCGCGCGCGCCCGTTCGTGCAAGGAGGCACACACCATGGCACTCGACGAACAGCGATTGCGCATTACCCCGACGCCGCCGGACCTGCCGTTCACCATCCGCAAGATCGGCCACGTCGTGCTGCGCGTGTCGGACCTCGCACGCTCGGTCGACTTCTACACGCAGGTGCTCGGCTTCAGGGTGTCGGACGTGTATCCCGAGGACATGATGCCGGGCGGCATGGTGTTCATGCGCTGCAACGCGGACCATCACGGCGTGGCGCTGGTCGGCGGTCTCGAGGGTGCGTCCTCGGGGCGCGAGCTGCACCACTTCGCGTTCGAGGTGGCGACGCTCGACGAGGTGTTCCGCGCGCGCAAGCTGCTTCGCGAGCGCGGCGTGCCGATCACCTTCGAAGGGCGCCGGCGCGCCGGCGTGCAGATCGCGGTCGAGTTCAAGGATCCCGACGGGCACTGGCTCGAGATCTACTGGGGGCTCGATCAGATCGGCACCGACGGCGCGGTCAGGCCGAAGGACCAGTGGGACTGGGCCCATTCGCTCGAGGAGGCGATCGACCGCCCGGTGCCCGGCCAGCATCCGGTGCTGTACGACGCGTCGCTGCGCGAGCGCAAGTTCTGAGCGGAGGGCAATCATGAACGGCATGGTGGTGCGCAACATTCACCGGGCGGACGCCGCGTCTGTCGAGGCGCTGGAGCGGCTCGGGGTCGCCACGGTCCACGAGGCGCAGGGCCGCACGGGGCTGATGCGGCCCGACATGCGCCCGGTGTGGCGCGGCGCGCGCGTCTGCGGCAGCGCGGTCACCGCGCTGATCCATCCCGGGGACAACTGGATGATCCACGTCGCGGTCGAGGTGTTGAAGCCCGGCGACGTGCTGGTCGTCGCCTGCTCGAGCGACAACGCCGACGGCGCGTTCGGTGAGCTGCTCGCGACCTCGCTCAAGGCGCGTGGCGCGAAGGGCGTGGTGCTCGAGGTCGGTTGCCGCGATGCGCGCGAGATCGGCGCCATGCGCTTTCCCGTCTGGTCGCGCGCGATCTCGGCCAAGGGCACCGTGAAGGCGAGCATCGGCTCGGTCAACGTCCCCGTCGTGTGCGCGGGCGTGCAGGTCGTTCCGGGCGATGCGGTGGTCGCGGACGACGACGGTGTGGTGGTGGTGCCGCGCGCCGACGCGGCGCGCGTGGCGCAGGCGGGTGCCGAGCGCGAGAAGAAGGAAGCCGCGAGCCGCGCCAAGCTCGAGGAGGGGGTGCTCGGACTCGACCTGTACGGCATGCGCCAGGCGCTCGCCGAAAAGGGCCTCACATACGTCGACGGCCCGCTCGACTGGGGGCCGCGCGCGTCGCGCGGGAGCTGACATGGCGGAAAGAATCGCGTTCATCGGCTTCGGCGAGGCGGGGCAGACGATCGGCCGCGGCCTGATCGGGGAGGGCGTGACCGGCATGCGCGCCTACGACATCCTGTTCGACGATGCGGCCGACCGGGGTCGGCTGAAACGCGCCGCCGAGACGCTCGGCGTCGCGGTCGCGCGCGACCACGTCGACGCGGTGCGCGGCGCGGACCTCGTGATCCTCGCGGTGACCGCGGGCTCGAGCCTGGAGGCGGCGCGCTCGTGCGTCCCGGGCCTTGGCGCCGGGCAGCTGTTTCTCGACATCAACTCGGTGTCGCCGCGGCGCAAGCTCGAGACCGCGGCGGCGCTCGCGCCGACCGGCGCGCGCTACGTCGACGTCGCGGTGATGGGGCCGGTCGCGCCCTACGGGCACAAGGTGCCCTTGCTGATCGGCGGGCCGGGGGCGCAGGCGCTGCTGCCGCGCGCGCGGGCGCTCGGCATGAGCGCGGAGTACGTCTCCGAGGAAGTCGGGCAGCCCTCGGCGATCAAGATGTTCCGCTCGATCATGGTAAAGGGGATGGAAGCGCTGATGGTCGAATGCATGCTCGCCTCGAGCGAATACGGCGTCGAGGATCGCGTGCTCGCGTCGCTCGCGGAGACTTACCCGGGGCTCGACTGGCAGCGGCTGTCCGGCTACATGATCGAGCGCGTCGTGAGCCACGGGCGGCGGCGCGCCGAGGAGATGCGCGAGGTTGCGGCGACGGTGCGCGAGGCCGGCATCGAGCCGCTGATGGCGAGCGCCACCGCGGCGCGCCAGCAATGGGTCGCCGACCTGGGGGTCGGGCGCCGGCTCGGGGCGAAGACCGAGGAGCGCGGCGCGCTGGTGGCGGCGATCCGGACCGCGCGCGCGTGAAGCTCAGCGCGCTGCTCGGCGACTACGCGGTCACGCGCGCGCTCAAGGCAGGCGAGCTGCGCTCGCCCTTCGTGGCGCTCGAGTTCGCCGACGTCGCCACGCCGAACGCGGCATTCAAGCGCGTGGTGCGCGATGCGGCGTTCGACGTCGCGGAGCTCGCGATCGTGACCTACCTGATGGCCAAAGAGCGCGGGGCGCCGCTGGTGCTGCTGCCCGCGGTGGTGCTGGCGCGCTTTCAGCACCCGCTCGTCGTCTGCAGCGCGGCGCGCGGCGATCTGGCGCCCGGCGACCTGGCAGGCCGCCGCGTCGGGGTGCGCTCCTGGTCGGTGACGACCGGCATGTGGATCCGCAGCATCCTCGCCGAGGATCACGGCGTCGACGCGGGGCGCGTGAAGTGGGTGACCTTCGAGGAGGCGCACGTCGCGGGTTTTTCCGATCCACCGAACGCCGAGCGGGCGCCCTCGGGCAAGGACATGGTGGCGATGCTGCTCGCGGGCGAGCTCGACGCGGCGATCGTCGCCGAGCGGGCGCTGCCCGACGCGCGGCTGAAGTCCCTGATCCCGGACCCCGCGGGCGCGGCGCGCGCCTGGCAGGCGCGGCACGGCGGCATCCAGATCAACCACATGGTGGTGGTGAAGGAGGCGCTGTCGCGCTCCGATCCGGACGCGGTGCGCGAAGTCTGGCGACTGCTTGCCGCAAGCCGGCGCGCGGCAGGCGGCCCCGGGCTCAACCCGTTCGGCTTCGAGGCGAACCGGCGCAACCTCGAGCTGGCGATCGAGCGCACGCACAGGCAGGGGCTGATCGGGCGGCGCTACGCCGTGGAGGACCTGTTCGACGAGGTGACGGGAGAATTGGGATGATTATCGATTGCCACGGCCACTACACCACCGCGCCCAAGGCGCATGAGGAATACCGCAAGCGCCAGCTCGCCGCGCTCGACGCAGGGCAGGCAGCGCCCGCGAAGGGTGTGGTCGCGATCAGCGACGACCAGATCCGCGACAGCCTTGAGACGGCGCAGCTCAGGATGCAGCGCGAGCGCGGCACCGACCTGACGATCTTTTCGCCGCGGGCGAGCGCCATGGGCCACCACCTCGGCAACGCAGCCACCAGCCGCGACTGGTCGGAGCGTTGCAACGAGCTGATCCACCGCGTGTGCACGCTCTATCCGAAGAATTTCGTCGGGGTGTGCCAGCTGCCGCAGACCCCGGGCATGCGCCCGGACAACTGCATCGCGGAGCTCGAGCGCTGCGTGACCCAGTACGGCTTCATCGGCTGCAACCTGAACCCCGACCCGTCGGGCGGCTACTGGACCGATCCGCCGCTTACCGACAAGTGGTGGTACCCGCTGTACGAGAAGATGGTCGAGCTCGACGTTCCGGCGATGATCCACGTCAGCGGCTCGTGCAACCCGAACTTTCACGCCACCGGCGCGCATTACATCAACGCCGACACCACGGCGTTCATGCAGCTGCTCACCTCGGACCTGTTCCGCGACTTTCCGACGCTCAGGTTCATCATCCCGCACGGCGGCGGCGCGGTGCCCTACCACTGGGGGCGCTATCGCGGCATCGCGCAGGACATGGGGCGCCCGCCGCTGAAAGAGCTGCTGCTGAACAACGTGTTTTTCGACACCTGCGTCTACCACCGCCCGGGGATCGAGGTGCTGCTGAAAGTCATCCCGGCGGACAACATCCTGTTCGCCTCGGAGATGGTCGGCGCGGTGCGCGGCGTCGACCCCGAGACCGGGCATCACTACGACGACACCCGGCGCTACATCGACGCGATCGACTGGCTGAGCGCCGACGATCGCGACAAGATCTACCGACGGAACGTGTCGCGCGTCTTCCCGCGCTTTACTGCATGAACCAGCCGTGGCTCACGACCACCGACTGGCCCGTGAGGGCGTTGGTGGGGTGAGCCGCGAGGAACACCGCGAGCTCGGCCACGTCGGCGGTGGTGGTGAACTCGCCGTCGACCGTGTCGCGCAGCATGACGTTGCGCACCACGTCGGCCTCGCTGATCCCGAGCTCCTTCGCCTGCTCGGGGATCTGCTTTTCCACCAGCGGGGTGCGCACGAAGCCGGGGCAGATGACGTTGGCGCGCACGCCGCGCCTGGCGCCTTCCTTGGCGAGCACCTTGCACAGCCCGAGCAGCCCGTGCTTGGCGGTGACGTAGGGCGCCTTGAGCGGCGAGCCTTCGTGCGAATGCACCGAGCCCATGTAGATCACGCTGCCGGGCCTGCCCTGGGGCAGGCGGCGCAGGAAGGCGCGCGTAGTGAGGAACGCGCCGTCGAGGTGGATCGCGAGCAGCCGGCGCCAGTTGTCCAGCGACAGCGATTCGATCGGATCGATGTGCTGGATCCCCGCATTGCTCACCAGCACGTCGGGTGCACCCCAGGCCTTCGCCAGCTGGTCGAAGCCGCGCTCCACGGCCTGCTCGTCGGCGACGTCCATCGTCACCGCCATGGCCGTGCCGCCCGCGCGATTGATCTGTTCCGCGGCCGCTTGGCCGGCATCGGCCGACAGGTCGGCGATGCACACCCGCGCGCCTTCGCGCACGTAGGCGCGTGCAATCTCCAGGCCGATGCCGCTAGCGGCGCCGGTGACGAGGGCGATCCGGTCCTTCATTTTCACGTGGTGGCTCCTTCCAGGTAGTCGTGCAGCACGGTGCCGAGCGGCAAAGTGAGGTCGGTCATGATGTGGGTCGCCGAGAGTACTTCCAGCACCGGAAGGCCGGCAACCGGCGCCAGCGCATGCGGGTGCAGCTCGATGGCGCCGGGGCCTTCCCAGGCGCCCTTCACGTCGATGTCCTGCAACGCGTAGCGTACCAGCTCGCAGACGCGCGGCGTGCCGTCGACGTGCGGCAGGATCTTTAGGAGGAAGCTCGCACCGCCCAGCGCGGCGCGAATCGCGCCTCGATCGAGCGCGCGATGCTTGTAGCCCATGGTGGCCGTCGCCACCCGCACGCCGCCGTAGTCGAGGGTGCCCATCAGGGTGTCCTTGTGCACCCTGAGCGTCGGCTCGCCGAGCTTCTTCGGGAAGCCCCACAGCTCGCGCCCGCCGGCGATCGGCGGGTGGTCGTTCAGGTACATCGCGTGCACGTAGCCGCCGCGCTCGCCGCGGAACGACACCGGGATCACCTGGCCGGACTCGCAATAGTGGCCGAAGCCGGTCGAATCTGGCATGCGGATGAATTCGAACTTCACCACCGGCTCGGCCAGCTCGAGCGGCGCGGGGACCACGCGCCGCAGCGCCGCCGGATCGCTGCGGTAGGTCACGATCAGGAACTCGCGATCGATGAAGCGGTACGGCCCGCGCGGAAAGGCAGGGCTGGTGAGCGGCATGGCGAAGGCGTTGCCGCGGACTTCATCTTCGGTCATCGGTGTCTCCGGTTGCGACGGGGAACTCATGCACCACGAGGCCCGTATCGGCGGGCGCCGGCGCGAGCCAGCCGGCCTGTTCGATCGCGCGTTCCGCGTCGCGCAGGCCCTGCTGCCAGCGCCACTCGAGCGAGCCGCGCGAGAAATTGATGTCCTTCGACGCCATGCCCCAGTCGCGCCCCGGATAGGTCAGCCGCACGATGTGCATGGTGGTATCGCAGCCCACTTCGCCGAACTTGCGCATCTCGGGCGAGTTTCGCAGCTCGGGCGGCAGCGCGGCATGCAGCACGCGAACGGCGTGGCGCAGGTCGTGCATGCGGCGATAGGCTTCGATGTGCCGCGTCGAGCGTGAGGCGTACATGACGTCCTTCTGGCGCGCCTGTACTTCGCCCAGGGTGCGCGGCGCGGGCCCGTCGCCACGCCACAGATCGACCATGAAGCACAGCGTGTCGGTGCGCGGCTCGTCGTCCAGCACCAGCTCGAGCGGCGTGTTGGAGTACAAGCCGCCGTCCCAGTAAAGCTCGCCGTCGATGCACACCGGGGCGAAGCCCGGCGGCAGGGCGCCGCTTGCCATCACGTGCTCGACGCCGAGTGCCTGGTGCGCGCTGTCGAAGGCGACCAGTTTTCCGGTAGTCACGTGCACGGCGGCCACCGTGAGGCGCATCGCGCCTGCGCTCGCCAGATGACCGAAGTCCACCAGGCGCCCGAGCGTGGCGGCGAGCGCAGCCGTATCGTAGTAGCTCGCCGCTTGCGGCGGCACCGCGAGCCCCGCGGCAAAGGCGCCCGGCACGCGCGGCGCGAAGAATCCCGGCACGCCCTGCGCCATGGTGCCCAGCGTGGTGAGCCAGGTGTTGTACTGGCGCACTGCGTCGAGCGTGCTGTGCATGTCGAGCGCGTCGTCGCACGCGACGCCTTGCCAGAACTCGCGCAGCCGCGCCACGCGCGCGGGCGGCGGATTGCCCGCGATGAGCGCGGCGTTGATCGCGCCGATCGAGGTACCCACCACCCAGTCGGGGGCAAGATGGTGCCGGTGCAGCGCCTCGTACACTCCGGCCTGGTACGCGCCGAGAGCGCCGCCACCCTGTAGCACCAGCGCCACGCGGCGCTTCCGCAGTTCGTCGCTCCTTGGCATACTCGGGGCGAACGATGCGGCGAGCGCCTTAACGCAATCTTAATGTCAGCAAATCAATCTTTCGGCGGTGACCGCATAACGGTCGAGGTGTGGGACGCGCCGGTGCGCCTGTTTCACTGGGTGCTGGTGGCGCTGGTCTCGCTGTCGGTGAGCACGGGATACCTCGCCGGCAACGCGATGCGCTGGCACGTGTGGTCGGGCTGCGCGATCCTCGCGCTGCTGATTTTCCGGCTGCTGTGGGGCTTCGCGGGCAGCACCTACGCGCGCTTCGCGCACTTCGTGCGCGGCCCTCGCGCGGTGCGCGACTACGCGCGCGGACTGCTGTCGCGCACGCCGTCATACACCATCGGCCACAATCCGCTCGGCGGCTGGATGGTCGTGCTGCTGCTCGCGTCGCTCGCGCTGCAGGTGGGCACCGGGCTGTTCGCCAACGACGACTTCGCCACCGAGGGTCCGCTCTACCCGAAGGTGAGCAAGGCGCTCTCCGACACGCTCTCCGCCGTGCACCAGGCGAGCGCCGTGGTGCTGCTCGTGCTCATCGGGGTGCACGTGGCCGCGGTGCTGTACTACCTTTGGTACAAGCGCGAGAACCTCCTCTCGCCGATGATCACCGGAACGAAGCAGGTGCCGGCGCGCGCGCTGCCGCCGGCGCGCTTTCCGGGCCTCGCGCGTGCGGCGGCCGCGGCGATCGTCGCCGCCGCCGGGCTGTACGCGATCCTGAACCTCTAGACGCTACTTGCTGCGGAAGTCGTCGTGGCAATTGGCGCAGGCCTTGCCGACGTCGCCGACCGCGGCCTTCATCGCGCCTTCGTCGCCCGAGCGCGCCGCCTGCGCGAGCTTGCCGATCGCCTCGCCCGCGCGGTCCTGGGCTTGCTTGAACTTGGCTGCGTTCGACCAGATCTCGGGCTTGGCGTGGGTGAAGCCGGCGATCATCGAGCCGGGCACCGGCTTGTCGGTGCCGGGAATGAAGTACTGCGGGGGGTTCATCGCCCAAATGGCTTCGAGGCGCAGCGCGTTGGCGGTGAACACGTCCTTGTTGAACGGGATCTTGCCCTGCGCCATGCCGGCGAGCGGGCCCACATTCAGCAGCATGACCCGCATGATCGACTGGCGCGCGCGGATCGCGTCCTCGGGCTTCATCTGCGCCATGGCGAGGGTCGCGGTGCCGGCGGCCAGCACGAGCACCACGAAGGCCACGGTCTTGATTTGATTGCGGTTCATTAGGTTATCCTCTGCGGTTGGAAATCGATGACGACCGGTGCAAAGCTGAACACCCGACCGCGAACAGGGCGCGCCGCGCGCTTATTCCAGGATGCATGACCTGCTGATCCGGGGCGCGACGGTGTACGACGGCGGCGGCGGGCCGGGCCGGCGCGCGGACGTCGCCGTGCAGGGCGGGCGCGTCGCCGACGTGGGGACGATCGGCGGCGGCGCGGGGCGCGTCTTCGACGCCGGCGGGCTGGCGCTCATGCCGGGAATCGTCGACGTGCACACGCACTACGATGCCCAGGCCACCTGGGACCCGACGCTGTCGCCTTCGCCCTCGCTCGGGGTCACCACCGCGGTGCTCGGCAACTGCGGCTTCGGCATCGCACCGTGCCCCGCGCCGATGCGCGACACCATGGTGAAGAACCTGTCGGTGGTCGAGGGCATGGACCTCGCGGCGCTCGGCGCCGGCACGCGCTGGGAGTTCGAGTCCTTCGCCGAATACCTCGAGCAGCTCGGGCGCGCGCGCCCGTACGCCAACGTCGCGGTGCTGGCGCAGCACTCGACCATCCGCACCGCGGTGATGGGCGAGGAGGCCTCGACGCGCGCCGAGGCGACGCCCGCGGAGCTGGCGGCGATGCGCGCCGAAGTGCGCGCCGCGCTCGCCGCGGGCGCCGTCGGCTTCGCCTCGTCTTTTTCGCCCAACCACAGCGGCTGGGGCGGGCGGCCGATGCCCTCGACCATCGCCTCCGACGCCGAGCTCGCGGCGCTCGCGGGCGAGCTCGGCGTGGCGCGGCGCGGCATCTTCGTCATGGCCACCGGCCCGCGCGCTACGCCCGAGTACATGGAGCAAATTGCCGCCGACACCGGCCGCCCGGCGTTCATGGTGACAGTGCTCACCATGCACAACCACGCCGATCCCGGGCGCGCCATCACCTACTACGAGCGCTGCGCGCAAGCGCTGGCGCGCGGGCACGAGGTGTACATCCACACCAGCTGCCAGCCGCTGTCGTTCGATTTCACGCTCGCCGATCCGTACCTGCTGTACTCGCACGACGCCTTCGACCGCGTGAAGCGCGCGCCGCCCGGCGCGCGCGCCGCGATCTACGCCGACCCGGGATTCCGCGCGCGCTTTCGCGAGAACCTCGCGCACCCCGGCCAGGGGATCCTGTTCTACGGCGACTGGTCCAAGGTCGAGATCGACGGCGTGCCGCTCGCGCGGCTCGCGCGCGAAGCGGGCAAGGACCCGCTCGATTATTTCTTCGATCTGCCGCTCGACCGGCAGCTGATCGCCAAGCTCTACCAGAACGACGATGCGGGCGTGGCGCCGCTGCTCCGGCACCCGGCGGGCGTGGTCGCGCTGTCCGACGCCGGCGCGCACCTGATCTACTTCTGCGACGCCGGCTTCGGGCTGCACTTCCTCGCGCACTGGGTGCGCGAGACGGGCACCTTCACGCTCGAGGAGGGCGTGCGCCGCCTCACCAGCGACCCGGCCGCGAAGTACCGCATCCCGGGGCGCGGCCGCATCGCGCCGGGATGGGCGGCGGACCTGCTGCTGTTCGATCCGGCGCTCGTCGGCGTGTCGGCGCTCGAGCGGCGCACCGACCTGCCGGGCGGCGGCGCGCGCATGATCCGCAGGCCACAGGGCGTTCACGGCGTGTGGGTCAACGGCACGCAGGTGTTCGACGGCCGGGATTACGCGCCGCTCGCGGCCGGGCCGGGGCGGGTGCTCGACCGCTTTGACTCATGAGCGATCCGGAAACGAAGCAGCGGCACCTGTCGATGATCCGCGGCTTTCACCTCGCGGATTTCCTCACCCTCGCCAATGCAGGCTGCGGCGTGGCGGCGCTCTTCGCGACGATGGTCTACATGGAGAGCCGCGAGGCCGCGCTGTTCTACGCGGCGGCGGCGCTGGTGCCGTTGGCGCTGGTGTTCGATGCGCTCGACGGCCGCGTGGCGCGCTGGCGGCAGCGGCACTCACCCATGGGGCGCGAGCTCGATTCGCTCGCCGACGTGATCTCGTTCGGCGTGACACCGGCGGCGCTCGGGTTCGCCGCCGGGATGCGGGGCGGCTGGGATTGGGTCGTGCTGATCTACTTCGTCGCCTGTGGCGTGAGCCGGTTGGCACGCTACAACGTCACGGCCGAGCGGCTCGCGGCACTCGGTGGCAAGGTACCCTACTTCGAGGGCACGCCGATTCCCACCAGCGTGGTGATCGTCGGGGTACTCGCCTTTGCAGCGTGGCGCGGGCGCATCGGGGAGGCGCTGTACCTGGGGGGCGTTGCGCTCGGCCCTTGGGAGCTGCATCCGCTGGCGCTCATGTTCGCGGCCTCGGGCAGCCTTATGATCAGCAAGACGCTGCGCATTCCGAAGATTTGAGCCTGCGTTGCCGGAATTGCCCTGGCGGCCGGTTTTGGCGATCATGGCGTCATGGCAACCGAAAACATCCGTGTCACGCGCATCGCCGGCGCGCTGGGCGCCGAGGTGCAGGGCGTCGACCTGACGCGGCCGCTCGCCGACGAGCAGGCGGCGGCGATCCGCAGCGCCTGGCTCGAGCACCTGGTGCTGTTTTTCCGCGACCAGCCGCTCATGCCGGCGCAGTACATGGCGTTCGCGCGGCGCATCGGCCAGCCGGTCGAGTACCCGTTCGTCAAGGGCATCGAGGGCTATCCCGAGATCATCGAGGTGAAGAAGCTCGAGCACGAGACGGTGAATTTCGGCGGCATCTGGCACAGCGACACGGCGTACCTGGAAGAGCCGCCGATGGCCTCGATGCTGCTTGCGCGCGAGATCCCGCCCTACGGCGGCGACACGCTGTTCGCCAACATGTACCTCGCCTACGAGACGCTCTCCGAGGGCATGCGCAAGATGCTCGATCCGCTCACGGCGATCAATTCTTCGGCTAGGGCGGACGTGTCGAAGACGCGCGAGGACCGCGTAAAGTCCGACGGCCGCAGGGAGGCGCGCAAGGAATACGTCGCCGAGCACCCGGTGGTGCGTACCCACCCGGAGACCGGCAGGAAGGCGCTGTACGTCAACGTCGCGCACACCGCGCGCTTCGGCGGCATGACCGAGGAAGAGTCCGCGCCGCTGCTGAGCTACCTCTACCTGCACCTCACGCGGCCGGAGCTCACCTGCCGCTTCGTCTGGCGGGTGGGGTCGATCGCGCTGTGGGACAACCGCTGCACGCAGCACAACCCGGTCAACGACTACCACGGCTTTCGCCGCGTGATGCACCGCATCACGCTGGCGGGCGATCGTCCTCGCTAGCTCAGCCGACGAACACCCATTCGCCGTCGCCGCGGCGACAGGCGGCGCCGTACACCGCCACGATGCGGCCGTTGGCGGACACCCTGGTGGTGAACTCGCGGCAGGGCACGCCGTTCCTGCGGAAGTTGCGCGTCGGCGTCAGGCGGTAGCCGACGCCGGTCGCTCGATTCTTCCAGATCACGGTCCTTTGCCTGCCGGTGAGCTCGAGGGCGTGGCCGATGCAGGCGCGGTCGCGCTCGTCCAGGTCGCGGGCGAAGGCGGCGCCGACCATGATCGCCACGGCGCGGCCCTCGCGCCCGTCGATCGCCGCGCCCGCCGCGGCGGTGTCGCAGCGGCCGCGCATCACGCCGAAGTCGTCGTCCCACTTCCTGCCGTTGTAGCCGAGGTAGGCCACCTCGCTTTTCTTGTGCCAGCCGCTCGCCGGGGACCAGGAGATCGGATCGGCCGCCGCCGGGAGCGGCAGCAGGGACAGCGCGAGCAGCGCGACGAGCACACGTGCGGCCATGGTGTCCTCCGGTTCGAGGATGGCACCGGACCAGTGTAGAGCAAGCGCGTTTCGCGCAAGGCCCAAGCTCACGCGCGGCGTGACTTATTGCCGCGGGCGCGTGTCAAGGTGTGGCAGAAAAGCGAATTCATTTCCACAAGTCGACGTTCTCGCCGCGCTCGCGCAGGTGCTCGGCCTTGGCTTGCAGGAAGCGCTGGAACGACGGCTGGCTCGCGTAGGCGCCCGATGAGACGTAGTCGAACGAACCCGCGAGGTGGAACGGGCGCAGGTAGGCCTCGATCCTGAACACCTCGCGCCCGAAAGCGTCGAAGAACACGATGCTCGGCGTGTAGCCGACCTTCAGCCGGCGCGCCCACTCCGCGGCCGGAAGTCTTTCGCCGTCAGGGGTGACTACAAGGGAAGAATCCCCGAGTGAAAACCGTACCACGTCGAACTTGGAGAGCTGGGCCTTCACCTCGGGGCGCGCGAAGCCTTCGCGGTGCATCTCGTCGCAGCCCGCGCAGTAGGGCGTCTCGAACAGCACGGCGAGCGGCTTCGCGCCTTGCCTGCGCCGCAGGTCGTAGGGCGCGCGCATGAAGAACGGCTCGTCGTGCAGCGTCGCGCTCGCCGCGTCGCGCGCGTTCTGCTGCAGGTAGTCGCGCAGCGAAGTGCCGCCTTCCATGCGCCCGGCGACCCAGTCGAGCACCGCCTCGAAGCGGTGAGGAGGATAATAGCCGTTGAGCCGCGCGACAATCTCGCCGCGCTCGTCGAAGAACACGAGCGTCGGGGTGAATTGCACCTTGAGAAACCGCGCGAACTCCTTCTCGCGCATCGCGCGGCCGTCGAACCAGGTCACCTCGCGATCGCCCCAGATGTTGAGCGCGATGGCCACGAAGTGCTTGCGCGTCTTGGCGACGATTCCCGGCTGCGTGAAATTGGTCTGCATCAGGGCCTTGCAGTACGGGCAACCGTCCTGGCCGAAGTACAGCATCAGGCGCTTGCCGCCCTGCGCCGCCTCGCGCACGTCCTCGCGCAGGTCGAGGAAGCTCTCGCTGAACCAGGGCGGGACGTCGATCGCATGTGGCGCGGCATTCTGCGCGGCGGCGGGCGCCGCGGCGAGCAGCAGCAGCGAACGCAGGAGATATTTCAGCATCGCATGAGTATAGTAGCGTGAAGCCCGCCGAACGATGCTGCGCCTGCTCGCCACGCTGAATCCCCGATTCGCCCACCAGCGCGGCAGGACGCTGCTCTCGGTCGCCGGCATCGCGCTCGGCGTGGCGCTCGGCTTCGGCGTGCAGCTGGTCAACCGCGCGGCGGTCAACGAGCTCGCCGCGGCGGTGCGCACGATCGCCGGCGAGGCGGACCTCGAGGTCCGCGGCGGCCGCGACGGCTTTCCCGAAGCGCTGTACGCCAGGATCGCGCGCCTGCCGGGCGTGGCGCTCGCCAGCCCGGTGCTCGAGCTCGACGCGGGCGTCGCCGGCACCGAGCGCCGCGTGCTGGTGCTGGGCATCGACGTGCTGCGCGCGGCGCAGATGCACCCCAGGCTGCTCGGCGAGGCGCCGCCGGCGCTGCGCTACGCGCTGCTCGAGCCCGACCGCGTGCTGCTGTCGGCCGCGGCGTCGAAATCGCTCGGCCTCGTCAGGGGCGACCGCCTGCCGCTGGTCGTGGGCCTGTCGAAAGTCGAGCTGGATGTCGCCGATGTGCTGCCCGCGGCGACGCTGCGCGGCATCGCCGTGCTCACGGACATCGCCACCGCGCAATGGCGCCTGCAGCGCCTCGGGGAGCTGAACCGCGTCGACTTGCGCCTCGCGCCCGGGATCGACCGCGAGGCGATGCGCGAGCGCATCGCCGGGCTGCTGCCGCCGGGCGTGTTCGTGTCGACGGTGCGGGCGGTGGAGCAGGCGAGCGCCGACCCGTCGCGCGCCTACCGCGTCAACATGAACGTGCTCGCGCTGGTGGCGCTGTTCACCGGCGGGTTCCTGGTGTTCTCGGCGCAGGCTCTGGAAGTGGCGCGGCGCCGCGGCGAGCACGCGCTGCTGCGCGTGCTCGGTCTCGAGTGCCGCGGCGTCGCGCAGCTGGTGCTCGCCGAGGCGGGCGTGATCGGTCTCGTGGGCAGCGCGCTCGGCCTCGCCCTGGGCTACGGGCTGGCGGCCGTGGCGGTGCGCGTCACCGGCGCCGACCTCGGCGCCGGCGTGTTTCGCGGCGTCACGCCGCAGCTCGGTGTGCCGCCCGGCATGGTGCTCGCCTACCTCGTCGCGGGCGTGGCGATCGCGCTCGCGGGCGCCTTGCTACCGGCGCTCGACGCCGCCGCGCGCCCCCCGGCGCGCGCGCTCAAGGCGGGCGACGAGCAGGATATGTTCGCTGCGGTGGTCTCGGCCTGGCCGGGGGTCGCGCTGGTCGCGCTCGGCGCGGGCCTCGCGCAGCTCGGGCCGGTCGACGGCACGCCGCTCTACGGCTACCTCGCGATCGCCTGCCTGCTGCTCGGCGCGATCGCGCTGATGCCGCGCCTGGCGCAGCTCGCCTTCGATTCGCTGCCGCTGCCGCGGCGCGTGCCGGCGGCGCTGGCGCTCGAGCAGCTGCGCGGCGCGCCGGGACAGGCGATGGTGAGCCTGGCGGCGATCGTCGCCAGCTTCTCGCTGATGGTGGCCATGGCGATCATGGTGGCGTCGTTCCGCCAGTCGGTCGACGACTGGCTCGAAAAGGTGCTGCCCGCGGACCTGTACTTCCGCACCACGCAGACCGGCGACACGGGCTTCCTCGAGCCGGGCTTCGAGCAGCGCGTGCTGGCGCTGCCGCAGATCGCACGCGCCGAGTTCATGCGCACGGGCCGCATCAGCCTCGACGCGACGCGGCAGCAGGTGTCGCTGCTGGCGCGCGATTTTCCCGAGGCGGGCGCCGAGAAGACCTATCCGCTGGTCGGCGCGCGCTACGCGCCGCGCCCCGGCGACCCGCCGCCGATCTGGGTGAGCGAGGCCGTGGCGGATATATACGGGTTCACTCCCGGCAAGCGCGTCGAGCTGCCGCTCGCGGGCCAGGCGCGCGCCTTCGTGGTGGCGGGCGTGTGGCGCGACTATGCGCGGCAGAACGGCGCCATCCTCATGAACCGCAGCGATTACGCCGCGCTCACCGGCGACCGCCGCGCCAACGACGCTGCGCTGTGGCTCGCGCCAGGCTACGGGGCGGCGCAGGCGATGCGCGCGCTGCGCGCGCTGCCCGGCGGCAAGCAGCTCGACATCGCGCAGCCGGGCGAGATCCGCAGTATTTCGCTGCGCATCTTCGACCGCAGCTTCGCGGTGACCTACGCCATCGAGGCGGTGGCGGTGCTGGTGGGGCTGTTCGGCCTTTCCTCCAGCCTGGGCGCCATCGTGCTCGCGCGGCGCCGCGAGTTCGGCATGCTGCGGCACCTCGGCATGACGCGCGCGCAGATCGGCGCGATGCTCGCCGCGGAGGGCGGGCTGCTCGCGGTGCTCGGCGCAGCCGCGGGGCTCGCGGTCGGCGGCGCCGTCAGCCAGATCCTGATCCACGTGGTGAACCGCCAGTCGTTCAACTGGGGCATGGAAACCCACCTGCCGTACGGCATGCTCGCGTCGCTCACCGCGGTGCTGGTCGCGCTCGCGGCGCTCACCGCCTGGCTCTCGGGACGCGAGGCGATGGGCATGGCGCCGGTGCGCGCCGTGCGGGAGGACTGGTGAAACGAAGGGGCTTCCTGGCGGGGTTACCGTTGCTCCTGCTATCGCGCGAGGCCCTGTCCGCCGAGATCGTCTTTGCCCAGGTCGTCCCCGGGCGTCGCATGCGCTTTCCGCGCGACCACGGCGCGCATCCGGACTTCCGCACCGAATGGTGGTACGTGACCGGCTGGCTGGCGAACGAGGGGCGCGAGCCGGTGGGCTTCCAGGTGACGTTCTTTCGCAGCCGCCTGCCGTTCGCCACCGACAACCCCAGCAGCTTCACGCCGCGCCAGGTGCTGTTCGCGCACGCCGCGCTCGCCGATCCGGCGCTCGGGCGGCTGCGCCACGACCAGCGCAGCGCCCGGCCGGCGCTCGGGCTGGCCGGCGCAACCGAGGACACGACGCGCGTGTGGATCGACGACTGGCGCCTCGAGCTGGACGGCGACACCTACCACAGCCACATCGCGGGGCGCGACTTCACGCTCGATCTGACGATGCGCGCGCCCGGGGCGCCGCTGCTCGAAGGCGACGACGGGCTGTCGCGCAAGGGACCGCGCCCGCAGGAGGCGAGCTGGTACTACAGCCGGCCGCACCTGGAGGTCCGCGGCACCATCGAGCGCGGCCGCGGCAAGGAGGCGGTCAGCGGCAGCGCCTGGCTCGATCACGAGTGGTCGAGCGCCTACCTCGCGCCCGAGGCCCAGGGCTGGGACTGGTGCGGTATCAACCTCGACGGCGGCGGCGCGCTGATGGCGTTCCGCATGCGCGGGAACAACGGAGGGGTGGTGTGGGCAGGCGGAACCAGGGAGGACCGATCCGGGAACAAGTCGGTCTTCAACCCCGCGCAGGTTTCCCTCGTCCCGGTGCGCGAGTGGGAATCGCCGCGCACCGCGGCCGAATACCCGGTGGCGATGCGCGTCACCGCCGGCGGCGAGACGTGGGAGCTCGAGCCGCTGATGGACGACCAGGAGCTCGATTCGCGCGCCAGCACCGGCACCATCTACTGGGAAGGCGCGGTGCGCGCGAAGCAGGCGGGAAAAGAAGTCGGGCGCGGCTACCTCGAGCTGACCGGCTACTGGAAACCTCTGCGGATGTAGCCCAGGCTTGTTACAGTAGGCTCGATGCCATATATCGCATTCGGGGCGCACGGATGAGCGTTCTACTCAACGCCTTGCGTAGCGCTCTGGCGAACCTGCGGCGATCCTCCGGAAATCGGCAGAGCGACGACAGGCAAGCAGGCCGCCCGTCCAATGCCGTCTGGCTTGCTCAACGATTTCCTCAGCTGAAAGACTTTCCTCGATCGTTCGAGGCCAGCAAGGAGCTGTTGCTCGAGCCTTACGCAGAGTATGTCGTCACGGTCTCGACCCCTATCTGGGCCCTCTCGCATCTGACCGCGGCTTTCTGTCATGCCTTGTGCTGCAGACTGGCGCCGGCAAGGATCCTGGATTTTGGCAGCGGCTTCAGCTCATACGTGTTGCGCTCGTATGCCCGCACCGCAGACAGACCATGCATTGTCCACTCCGTGGACGACAATCAGGAATGGCTGGACAAGACCCGGGTGTTCCTGCACGGGAAGAATATGTCGATTGAGAACCTCTACTTGTGGCAGGACTACAAGGGGATGACAAACGACAAATTCGATCTGATCGTGCATGACCTGGGAGGGAGCGTGAATGTCAGGGTCGGGGCACTGAGCGAAATACTGGGATATTGCGCACCATCCGGGATGGTCGTGCTGGACGATCTGCACAAGCCGGACTATGAACAGCTCGCCATGCGGGCCTGCCACGCATCCGGTTTTCGCCTGTGTTACATGGAGAACGAGACCACCGACCAGTTCGGACGTTTCGCCGGGCTGGCTTTGCCGCAGTGACCGTGCGCGCGGATACCCGGCCCACGGTCCGCAAGCACCGTCAGGCGGACGGCGTGGCCTTCCCGATTTTCGCGCGCGTCGCGATGGCCACTCCGTGACCATCGCGCATCGGAGGTCGTGAGCGTCCTTGCGCCCGCCGCGCGGTGCGGGACGCTATTTCTTCTTCTTGCCGCGCGCCTTGCGCGCCTTCTTGGCGGGCCGGCGCGCCGCGGCCTTCTTCTTCGGCTTCGCCTTGGCCTTCGGGCGGGCCGGCTTCGGCGGGTTGATCTCGACGATGGCTTCGCCGGATATCGGGTCGGTGACGCCCAGCCCGCCGCCGAGGTCCTCGAGCATGTCGCGGAAGCCGTCGAGTAACGCGATCATCTGCGGGCGCGCGTTGACGATGTCCATCATGCCACCCCACTCGGCCAAGAAACAGAAGGCGCGGTCGCCGGTCTTGATCAGTGCGCCGCGCCGGAATCCGGCCATGTCCTGCCCGGCGCCGCGGTGCTTGGCGATGAAGGCTTCTTCCATTCCGGGCTTTACGCGAAAGCGAACCACGTTGAAGGCAGTCATGACGGATCTCCTCCCTGGGTGACCTGCCCTGGCCGACGAGCCGGGGCCGGATGCGATTTATACATCATGGACCCCCGACCGGCCAGTGGGCGACGCCCGGTGGCTTCTACTTCCAGGCCCACACGGGCTGCTCGAGGTGCGCGACGCGCGTGGCGCGGCCGTGCACGGCGACTTCCACGAACTGGTACATGACCGCGGCGGTCGGCGCGTGGATCGTGGTGCCGAGCAGGGGGTAGCGGATGACCGGCCGGTCGCTTTCCGGAATCGCGACGAATTCCGGCCCGCGGCCCAGGTCGGCGAGCGGCACGCGGTAGATCCTCGCCACTTCGGCGGGATTGGGGACGAGCTCGATGCCGGCCGGAAGCCAGGCGACGAGCGGCGTGATCAGGTAACCGGAGCGCGTCGGGTAGTCGTCGAGCCGACCGAGGAACGCGTCCTCGGCGAGCTCGAGGCCGATCTCCTCGAGCGCCTCGCGGCGCGCGGCGTCGAGCGCCGACTCGCCCCGGTCGACGCGACCGCCGGGCAGCGCGAACTGTCCCGCGTGCGTGCTGAGGTGCTCGGCGCGCCGGGTGAGGACGAGCGCCGCCTCGCCGCGGCCGTCGTCGGTGACGACGACGCACACCGCGGCGCGCTTCAGGGCGCGTTCCTCGGGCGGCACGTGCTCGAGCCGCGCGAGGTTCCGGGCGAGGCGCGCGCGCAGGGCGGCATCGAAGGCGATCGGCATCGAGCGCGCATTATGCGTGAATGCTATTCTGCCGCGCATGCCGTTTCTGACCGCGGCCGGCCACCGGCTGGAATACGAGTGGATCGACGCTTCCGACACGGGCAAGCCGACGCTCGTGTTCCTGCACGAGGGCCTGGGCTCGATCCGTCAGTGGCGCGACTTCCCGCTGCGCCTGGCGCGCGCCACCGGCTGCGCGGCGCTCGTCTACAGCCGCTACGGCTACGGCCACTCGGACGTGCTCGAGGAGCCGCGGCGCGGCGTGCGCTTCATGCACGAGGAGGCGCTCGAGGCGCTGCCCGCCGTGCTCGCCGAGCTGGGGATCCGCGCGCCGGTGCTCGTCGGCCACTCCGACGGCGCGTCGATCGCGATCATCTATGCGGGCGCCGGCCACCCCGTGCGCGCGCTGGCGCTGATGGCGCCGCACGTGTTCGTCGAGGAGATTTGCATTCGCAGCATCGAGCAGGCGAAACGCGAGTTCGAGACCACCGACCTGCCGCACAAGCTCGGGCGCTACCACCGCGATGCGCGCCGCACGTTCTTCCTGTGGAACGACGTCTGGCTCGATCCGGAGTTCCTCGACTGGAACATCGAGGAGGCCCTGCCGGGCATCGCCTGCCCGGTGATGGCGATCCAGGGGCGCGAAGACCCCTACGGCACCATGGCGCAGCTGCAATCGATCGCCCTCAAGGTGAAGGGACCCTGCGAGCTGGTCGAGCTGGAGCGCTGCGGCCACAGCCCGTTCCGCGACCAGCCCGACAAGACGCTCGCCGCGCTCGCGCGCTTCGTCGGCGGGCTCGCGGTATCCTAGCGCGCATGCACACCGCCGCGCGCACGCTGCGCCAGGACGCCAGGGTGATCGGGCTGATCTCGGTCGCCCACGGCCTGTCGCATTTCTATCAGCTGGTGATCGCGGTGCTGTTCCCGCTGATCAAGGACGACCTCGGCGTATCCTACGCCGCGCTCGGCGCCACCACGGCGCTGTTCTATACCGTGTCGGGCGTGTGCCAGACCGCGGCCGGCTTCATGGTCGACCGCTACGGTGCGCGCCGCGTGCTGGTCGCGGGGCTCGCGCTGTGCTCGGCCGGCGTGTTCCTCGCCGGCGTCGCGCACAGCTACCCCGCGCTGGTGGCGGCGGCTGCGGTGGCGGGCGTCGGCAACAGCGTGTTCCACCCGGCGGACTTCGCGATCCTCAACGCGCGCGTCGAGCAGCGGCGCCTGGGCTACGCGTTCAGCTTCCACGGCATCGGCGGCACCGTCGGCTGGGCGCTGGCGCCGGCGTTCAGCTACGGCGTGTCGGCGCTCTACGGCTGGCACGCGGCGCTGATGGCCTCGGCCGCGCTAGGCGTGCCGGTGCTCGCGCTGATCGTCGCCTCGGGCGAGGCGCTGGCAGTCGAGCGGCCGCACGCGGCGGCGAAGCCGGGCGGGGCGCAGTCGCTCGCGGCCGACGTGCGCGTGCTGCTGCAGGGGCCGGTGCTGATGTGCTTTTTCTTCTTCCTGCTGCTCGCCGCGGCGCTGATCGGCGTGCAGAGCTTCGGCGTCGCCGCGCTGATGGACTACTACCGCGCGCCGGTGGCGGTGGCCTCGGCCGCGCTCACCGCCTACCTGATCGGCTCGGCGGCGGGCATCCTGTTCGGCGGCTACGTCGCGGGCCGGACCGCGCGTCACGACCTGGTCGCCGCCGCCGGCATGGCGGGCAGCGCGCTGTGCATGCTGGCGGTCGCGCTCGGCGCGCTCGCCCCTGCGCTGCTCGCGCCGCTGCTTGCCCTCTCGGGTTTCCTCTCGGGCACGACCAACCCCTCGCGCGACCTGCTGGTGCGCGCGGCGACCCCCCGGGGCGCCGCGGGCAAGGTGTACGGTTTCGTCTACTCGGGCCTCGACGTCGGCTCGATGGCGGTGCCGGTGCTCTATGGCTGGCTGCTCGACCGCGGACTGCCGCAGGGCGTGTTCTACGGCGTGTTCGCGCTGCTGCTGCTCACGGTGCTCACCGTGCTGCAGCTGCCCGAAAAGGGCAGGGGTGCGCGGGTGCAGGCCGCACCGTGAACACGCTGCGCGGCAAGGTGGCGCTGGTCACCGGCGGCAACGGCGGCATCGGCCTGGGCATGGCCGAGGGACTGGCGCAGGCGGGTTGCGACCTCGTCATCTGGGGCAGCAACGCGGACAAGAACGCCGCCGCGGAGAAGATCCTGAGGGCACACCCGGTGCGCGTGCTGGCGCAGCGCTGCGACGTCGCCGACGAGGCGCAGGTCGAGGCCGCGTTCGCCGAGGCGCTGAAGCACATGGGCCGCATCGACGGCTGCTTCGCCAACGCGGGCGTGAGCCAGAAGCACGGGCCGTTCCACGAGCTCGCCACCGCGGAGTGGAAGCGCGTGCTGGGAGTGAACCTCGATGGCGCGTTCTACACGCTGCGCGCCGCGGCGCGTCACATGGTCGAGCGCGCCAAGGCCGGCGACGCCGGCGGGCGGCTGGTCGGCATGGCGAGTACTGCGGCAGTGCACGGTGCCGCGCGCGCCGAGGCCTACGCCGCGAGCAAGGGCGCGATGATCGCCGTCGTGCGCGCGCTGGCCGTCGAGCTCGCGCGCTACAAGGTGACCGCGAACGCCGTCCTGCCCGGCTGGATCGAGACCGACATGACCGCGCGCGCCATGAGCGACGAGAAATTCGCCGGCGCTGTCATGCCGCGCATTCCGCTGAGGCGCTGGGGCCGCAAGGAGGATTTTGCCGGCATCGCCGTCTACCTGATGAGCGACGCGAGCAGCTACCACACCGGCGACAGCTTCGTCGTCGACGGCGCCTACACGATCTTCTGAGCTACTGCCGGTAGTTGACGCCGCGGCGCTCGAGCATGCGCAGCAGCGCCGGCCAGTCCTTGTGGTTCGACGGCCGGTCGTCGCGGTGGAACTGTCGATCGGCGGTCGTCGCGGCGCTGTCGGACATCGGCAGCACGTTCTGCATGCCGCCGGCCATGGCGTCGATCTGGATCTGGCACGCGCAGTCGAGGTAGTACATCACCTCGAAGGCCTCGCGCACGGTCTCGCCGAGCGCGAGCAGGCCGTGGTTCCTGAGGATCATGGCCTTGGAGGCCTTGCCCAGGTCGCGCGCCATGCGCGTCTGCTCGTCCATGTCGAGCGCGATGCCCTCGTAGTCGTGGTAGGTGACCTCGGCCTGCACGCGCATCGCGTGCTGGCTGATCGGCAGCAGGCCGCATTTCATCGCCGAGACGGCGACCCCGGCGCGCGTGTGCGTGTGGATGACGCAGTTGATCTCCGGGCGCGCCTGGTGCACGCAGCTGTGGATCACGTAGCCGGCCTGGTTGATGCCGTAGTCGAGCGGATCGTCGATGATCTTGCCATCGAGGTCGATCTTGACCAGGTTGGAGGCGGTGATCTCGTCGAACATCAGCCCGTAGGCATTGATCAGGATGTCTTCGGTGCCCGGCACACGGGCCGAGAAATGCGTGTAGATCAGGTCGGTCCAGCGGAACTGCGCGGCGAGCTGGTAGGCGGCGGCGAGGTCGACGCGCACCTGCCACTCGTCCTTGCTGACGCGCTCGCGCACGGAGGGCGATTTGACGGTCTTGAGCTTGGCGGTCACGGCGATCTCCCGGGCTGCGGTTGGCTGGCCGCCATGATACCCGCCCTCAGGCGACCCGCTCCAGGCGGCCCTCGACGGCTTCGAGCGCCTCGGCAAGCAGCGCCGCGTCGTTCCGTTCCAGTCGCGCGGGATCCGACAGCAGGCGACGCCACAGGCGCGCGCGCGGCGCATGGTGGTAAAGCCCCAGCATGTGGCGCGTGACGTGGCGCAGCGCGGTGCCGGTCGCGATCTCGCGGGCGGCGTAGGCTGCCATCGAGGCGGCGACCTCGGCGCGCGAGCGCGGCAGGCTGCCGTCGCCGTAGACGCGCGCGTCCGCCTCGGCGAGCAGCCACGGCTGGTGATACGCGACGCGGCCGAGCATCGCGCCGTCGACGCGGGCGAGCTGCGCTTCGATCGCCTCCCAGTCCGCCAGGCCGCCGTTGATCACGATCTCCAGGCGCGGGAAGTCGCGCTTCAGGCGATGCACCGCGTCGTAGCGCAGCGGCGGGATCTCGCGATTCTCCTTGGGCGAGAGGCCCTTCAGCACCGCGTTGCGCGCGTGCACGATGAACGTCGTGCAGCCGGCTTCGGCGACGGTCGCGACGAAGTCCGTCAGGAACTCGTAGGACTCGATCCGATCGATGCCGATGCGGTGCTTGACCGTGACCGGGATCGAGACCGCCTCGCGCATCGCGCGCACGCACTCGGCCACCAGCCGCGGCTCGGCCATCAGGCAGGCGCCGAAGGCGCCGCGTTGGACGCGTTCGCTCGGGCAGCCGACGTTCAGGTTCACCTCGTCGTAGCCCCACGCCTCGACCATGCGCGCGCAGGCGGCGAGCTCGGCGGGCTCGCTGCCGCCGAGCTGCGCCGCGACCGGGTGCTCGGCCGGGTCGAAGTCGAGATGCCGTGCGACGTCGCCGTGCAGCAGTGCGCCGGTGGTGATCATCTCGGTATACAGGCGCGCATGCGGCGCGCACTGGCGCAGGAAGTAGCGGCAATGCCGGTCGGTCCAGTCCATCATCGGCGCGGCGCACAGGCGGTGGGGGCTGCGGTCTGGGTTCACTTGGGCTATGGCGTTGAGCCGCTCAGGCGGATCATAATTTGGATCCGGAGGATTGATCATGGATACAGTCGAGCGCGTACGGGTATTCTGGCAGCCGGGCTGCACCAGCTGCCTGAAGACCAAGGAGTTTCTCACCAAGCACGGCGTCGACTACGAGTCGATCAACGTGCACGGCAACCCCGAGGGAATGGAGGCGCTGCGCAAGCTCGGCGCGCGCAGCGTGCCAATCGTCGCGCGCGGCAGCGAGTTCGTGTTCGCGCAGTCGCTCGCCGACGTGGTCGGCTTCCTCAAGCTCGACATCCGCCTGCACGACAAGCTCGCCCCGCAGCAGCTGGTCGACAAGCTCGGTCTGGTGCTGAACGCCGCGGCGCGCTACGTGCGGCAGATCCCCGCAGAATGGCTCGAGCGGCCGTTCCGCAACCGCAACCGGCCGATCCGCGTGCTCGCGCACCACGTGTTCCGCATTCCCGAAGCGTTCGTCGAGGCGATGCGCGAAGGCCGCGAGCTGACCTACGAGTTGATCATGCTGCCCCCGGGCGAGGCGCTGCGCACCACCGCGGACATCGCGCGCTACGGCATGGGGGTGCTGGCCGAGTTCCGCGCGTGGTGGGACGGCTACGCGGACCACTCGTGCCAGCAGATGATGGACACCTACTTCGGCCGGCATCGCGTGCACGACGTGCTCGAGCGCAGCGTCTGGCACCCGGCGCAGCACACGCGCCAGCTGATGCTGCTCCTCGACGGCATGGACATCGAGCCCGACGGCAGGCTCACGCCGGCGGACCTCGCCGGCCTGCCGCTGCCGGAAAAGGCCTGGGACGATTGACGGCGCGCGCCGGCTAGTCGCGCATCTCGGCGACGCGCAGGCGCGAGAGCTCGATCATGCACGCGAGGCGGGCGTCGTCCGGGCCCGCGGCCGCGGCGACGCCGCGGCGCGCGCACTCCGCATCGCGGTACTCGAGCCACGCCTTGTTCGAACGGCTGTAAGCCTCGTAGGCCCGCTCGTTGCCCGCGGCGGCGTCGCCGCTGCGCGCCTCCTGCAGGCGTATGGCGTAGACCTCGCCCAGCGCGCGCTCCTCGAGGCCCAGCAGTCCCTCGAGGCAGGCCCGCGGCCCGGCGCGCAGCGCCGCGCTGCGGGTGCATTGCGCGAGCGCCGAGCGCTGGCGGCGCGGCACCCAATAGAAGAACACCGGCTTCTGCTCGCTTGCGAGCAGGCAGACGAACGAAAGCTCGACGCTCGGCGCCGTCTCGTAGACCACCGCGCCATTGCCCGAGAGGATCGAGGCGACGAATTGCTTGCCGAGCTTGCGCGTCGCGCGCTCCAGCAGCAGGTCGCGGTCGGCGTCGAACACCAGGTCCTGGAACTGCGCGCCGTCCCGGGTGAGCTCGCGCTTGGCGTAGTCGCGGCAGGCCTCGAGCGCCGGCCCGGAGACCTGTGCGAGCGCGGCGGCGGGAAGCAGCAGGCAGGCGAGGGCGGCGAGCGCCTTCATGCCGCGCTGCGCAGGTATTGCCCGGTAGAGGCCGCGCGCGCGCGGATCAGCCCCATCAGGCTCTCGGTGAAGGGCGCGGCGACGCCCGCATGCCGCGCGATCTCGAGCGTGCCGGCGAGCAGGCCGTCGACCTCGAGCGGCTTGCCCGCCTCCATGTCCTGCAGCATCGAGGTCTTGAACGGACCGAGTACGCGCGCCATGTCGATGCGCGCCTCGGGGTCGATGTCGGCGTCGACGCCGACCCTGCGCCCGATTTCCAGCACCTCGCGCATGATCGCGACCATGTAGCCCTTGAGGTACGCGTCCTCGATGAGGTGGTCGGCGGTGGCGAGGGTCAGCGCCGATACCGGATTGAAGCTTACGTTGCCGAGCAGCTTCACCCAGAAGTCCTTTTCGACGAACTTGCTACGCACCACCTCGAAGCCCGCCTGCGCGAGCGCGTCGGCAATGCGCCCGCAGCGCGCGCCGTTCGCGCCGCCGGGCTCGCCGACGATCAGCCTATTGCCCATGTTGTGGCTGACCAGCCCCGGCTCCGGGGTCGAGGCGGCGAGGTGCACCACGCAGCCGACGATGCGCGCGGTGGGCATGGCGCGCGACAGCCTGCCGCCGGGATCGAGGCTCGCCAGCCGCAGCCGTCCGCCGCCGAAGGCGAGGCGGTCGAAGAACCACCACGGCACGCCGTTCATCGCGGTGACGATGCCGGTGTCGGCGCCGAGCAGCGGGGCAATGCCCGCCGCCACCTCCGGCAGGCTGTGGCCTTTCACCGCGACGATCACGCAATCCTGCGCGCCGAGCCGCGCCGGATCGCTGTCTGCGGTCACGCGCGCGACCTGCACCTCGCCACTGGCGCGCGAGCGCACGCGCAGGCCGTCGCGCCGGATCGCCTCCAGGGCAGCGCCACGCGCCACCAGCGACACTTCGTGCCCGGCGCGCGACAGCCACGCGGCCATCATGCCGCCGACCGCGCCCGCACCGTAAACGCAGATCTTCATTTGAAAATTGAATCCTGAGGACGCGGTCGAACGTACAATAAACCCCCTTCGTGGGCAACATAAATGGGGTCTGACCCCATTTTTCTGGAGGATGGCGATGTTCTCGTTCATGAAGAAGATGAAAGCGCTGCTGCCCGCCGACAGCACGCTCCCGGGCCGCGCCACGCCGCTGCCTGTTCCCGAGCGTCATTTCGTCAACGGCCATCCGCTCAAGGCGCCGTTTCCAAAGGGGATGCAGACGGCGGTGTTCGGCATGGGCTGCTTCTGGGGCGCCGAGCGGCTGTTCTGGCAGACGCCGGGCGTGTACTCCACCGCGGTCGGCTACGCCGGCGGCAGCACGCCCAACCCGACCTACGAGGAGGTGTGCAGCGGCTTCACCAACCACGCCGAGGTGGTGCTGGTGGTGTTCGATCCCGAGGCCGTGAGCTTCGAGCAGCTGCTGAAGGTGTTCTGGGAAGGGCACGACCCGACGCAGGGCATGCGCCAGGGCAACGACGCGGGCACCCAGTACCGCTCGGCGATCTACGCCTACGGCGACGCGCA
>Ga0316628_100000185_pt1 | contig 39337 bp, 27 predicted proteins | sample OWC_Aug_M2_C1_D5_FD_207648 | JGI IMG/M metagenome (GOLD analysis project Ga0316628, IMG submission 207648) | Wetland soil microbial communities from Old Woman Creek delta, Ohio, United States - OWC_Aug_M2_C1_D5_C | ecosystem: Environmental > Terrestrial > Soil > Wetlands | place: USA: Ohio...
GGCCTCACGGTCGTCGTGCTCATCATGTACGCCTTTCTGGCGTGAGCGATTCCTCGTTGACACCTCGCCGGGTGTAGTAGACTCCCAAGGGCTGTCTCACCGGAACGAGGACCCGTATGCCCACGAAACCGATCGCCGCGGTGTTCCGCCATCCGCTGTCGCTGTTCGGCCTCTGGCTGAGCGCGGTCAGCGCACTGCTGTTCCTGATCTTCTTCTTCGCGGACATGTCCGGCGTCTTCGTGAATCCCTACCTTGGCATCGTGTTCTTCCTCGTGCTGCCCGCAATCTTCGTCGCCGGTCTCGCGCTGATGCCGCTCGGTGTCTACCTGCGGCGGCGCCGTGAGCGGCAGGGCCGTCCTGCGGCACAGTGGCCGCGCATCGACCTGAACGAACCGTGGCAGCGCGCGGTCGCGTTGTTCGTGCTCGTCGGCACCGCCATCAACGTCGTCGTCCTCTCGCTCGCCGCGTATCGCGGCATCGAGTACATGGATTCGGTCGGCTTCTGCGGCCAGGTGTGCCACAAGGTGATGGCGCCCGAGTTCACGGCCTACCAGAACGGGCCGCACGCGCGCGTTGCCTGCGTCCAGTGCCACATCGGTCCTGGCGCGCCCTGGTTCGTCCGCTCGAAGCTGTCGGGCACCCGCCAGGTGTTCGCCGTGATGCTGAGCACGTACCCGCGGCCGATTCCCTCGCCGGTCAAGAACCTTCGACCCGCCCGGGAAACCTGCGAGGAGTGCCACTGGCCCGAGAAGTTCACGGGCGACAAGATCGTGACGTTCCACTCGTTCGCAGACGACGAGGTGAACAGCGAGGCGACGACGACGATGCGGCTGCACGTCGGGGGCGGAAGCGAGAAGTACGGCATCGCAAGCGGGATCCACTGGCACATGGATCCCGCGACCGTGATCACCTACTGGACGACCGATCCGAAACGCCAGACGATTCCGCTGGTCCAGGTAGACGACCGCCGCCGAAAGGTGAAGCGGCTCTTCCGCGCCGCGGACGTCACGCCGGCCGACGAGACCGAGTACCTGGAGGGCCGCAAGGGTGAGCAGCGCACGATGGACTGCATGGATTGTCACAACCGTCCGAGCCACCCGTTCACGGCGACTGCCGAGGAAGCCGTGGACGAGGCGATCGGCCTCGGGCGGATCGACAGGAACATCCCGTTCGTCAGGCGGCAGATGGTGCAGGTGCTGAAGCAGAAATACCCGAGCCAGGACGCGGCCGCCGACGCAATCGCGCGGGGGATTCGCGATTTCTACCGCTCGCAGTACTTGGCGCAGTACCAGCGGCTCGAGGGCTCGCTGAACCCGGCCGTCACCATCACCCAGAACTTGTATCGCCGCAACGTGTTCCCTCAGATGAACGTGACGTGGGGCACCTACGCGAACAACATCGGCCACACGGACTTCCCCGGCTGCTTCCGCTGTCACGACGAGAACCACTCGACGAAGGACGGCAAGACGATCCCGCAGGACTGCGAGCTGTGTCACCAGATGCTGCAGTGAGGAATCGCGAATCCAGCCTTGCGGCTGTTGCGGTTCTCAACAGCGTGTGGCGCCGCCCATTGGTGATTTGCCTTGACACGAGCGTCGCGAAGCGCGGTAATTGACCACGTTCGGCTGTCATCCGACAGCCTGCGCGGGGTTGCGCATCGTGCGTTCGGTTGCAGCGAGGCAGACCGCACGCCTATCGGCCGCTACCCGCCGGGTTCGCCGCGCCCCGGCGTCTGATGCCTGTTTTGTCCTCCTCGGGCTGATCGTCTTCGCGCGGGCCATGCTGCTCGTGCCCTCCCTGACGGCGGTCCGGGTCGATTCGCAGCTCGCCGAACCGCCCGTCGTTTCCTCCGTCCCGGCGGGTCAATTCTCTTCCCGCGTGGACATGGTTCAGGTAACCGTGACCGTCCTGGACAACGGGCACTTCGTGCGCGGACTGCCGCGCGAAGCGTTCCGCGTCTTCGAAGACGACGTCCGGCGGCCGCTCACCTTCTTTGCCGCGGACCAGACCCCGCTGGAACTCGTCGTCGCCCTGGACGTGAGCAGCAGCATGCGAAAAGTGATCGGGCAGGTGAAGGCGAACACGTCGCGGTTTCTCGCCGCGTTGCCGGCCGGACCGCAGATGACGCTCATCGCGTTCAACGACGAAGCGCGCGTGATCGCCGACGCATCGATGCCGCTCGAAACGCAACTCGAGGCGATCGAGCCGCTGTCGCCCTACGGCATGACGTCGCTCTACGACGTGATGCTCGCCTGCTTCGATTCGGTTGGCCGGCGGGTCGGCCGGCGCGCGATCGTCATGTTCAGCGACGGTGAAGACACGGCCAGTCACTCGTCGTGCGACGCGGTCGGCCGTCGCGCAGAAACCAGTGACGCCGTCCTCTACATCCTCGGTCACGGGGAAGCGCTCAAGTCGCCCGACCTGAAAGAGCTCTGCGAGCGGCTTGCCGAGAAGAGCGGGGGGCGGGCGTTCTTCCCGCGCAAGCCGGACGACCTGGTCGGTGCGTTCGACGCCATCCTCGACGAACTCTCCGCGCAGTACCTGCTCGCCTACTCGCCGACCCCGCACGCGCCCGATGGCAAATGGCACAGCATCCGGGTGGAAGTGGCGAACGGGCGCTACGACGTCAGGGCCCGACGGGGCTACCGTTACGACCCAGCTTCTTGAACGGCGGGGACGCGATTTCGTCGTGCTCCGGACCGCGTCACGGCGCCCGCAGTGAGCCCACCTCGGCCTCCGACATCCCGCTCGTAACGCCGGGAATCCGCATTCGACGGTGAGCCTGCCTGCTGTCCCTGCCGGAACCATGGCGGTGCCGACGAGAATCCGGTAGCGCGCCCACTCGCGGTTCAAAGATCCGTCGTAAGCGTCGAGGAATTCTACGGTTCATTGTGTGTTTTCGGTCTGGCTCGTGAGCTTGTGCAGAATTTCACAACAGCCCGTTCGCCATCCCTACGCGGCACCTGCCTTGCACAAAGGCGAACGGCGCATTGGCCTCTCGGGAGGCCGGCGTTCTCCACCTCAACTAGTGGCCCGTATCAGCGAACTGTGAAGTCGCACTGCGGTACCTCGGCGCCGATCTCGCGGGCGCGACAACGGAGCGACCGCTCTTAGGTTGCGCTGACCCTGTCCACTAGAGACCCCCGTGTGAATGGCCCCCGTCGCGGACTTCCATACCCGCGCAGTGTCCCCTTGGCTACCTGCCTGGCTCCGCTGGGAGCAAGCGCAGGTGAACGGATCTGTAGAGGAGCACGCCATGCATTCATCTGTTCGGACCCTCGCGCGCGCGCTGCTCACCACCGGTGCGGTGGTGGGGTGGTTCGCGCTGGCAAGTCCCGCCCTGGCGGGGCAGTCGGGCCAGTCAGCGCAGGGTTACGCCGGTGAGAAGACCTGTCTCACCTGTCACGAGGCCCAGAGCAAGGGCTATCACGGAAGCGCCCATTCCCGGGCGTGGAATCCGCGGACGCCGTCGGCGGCTCAGGGCTGCGAGAGCTGCCACGGTCCCGGCGCCGCGCACGCGGAGGCTGGCGGCGACAAGTCGAAGATCAAGACCTACACGACGATGACGCCGCACGAGGCGAGCGAGACCTGTCTCACCTGCCACGCGCGCGGCGAGCGGGCGCTCTGGACCGGCAGCCAGCACGACGGCCGCAACATGTCGTGCGTCACCTGCCACAGCGTGCACGCGCCCAAGTCCGAGAAGGCTCAGCTGAAGACCGTCGCGCAGACGGAAACGTGCGTGCAGTGCCACCGCAGCCAGGTGCAGAAGGTGCGCAAGTCGGCGCACATGCCCGTGAAGGAAGGCAAAATGGAATGCTCGTCGTGCCACAACCCGCACGGCACGACCAACGTGAAGCTGCTCAAGGCGGGGACCACCGTCAACGAGGCCTGCACCAGCTGCCATGCCGAGAAGCGGGGGCCGTACCTGTTCGAGCACGCGGCGGTCGTCGAGAGCTGCACCAGCTGCCACGACTCGCACGGCTCGAACAACGAGCGGATGCTCAACGCGAAGCAGCCGTTCCTCTGCCAGCGCTGCCACGTCACCTCGCGGCATCCACCAACGATCTACGACGGCTACGTCCTGAAGACCTCGACCAGCGCCAACAAGATCTACGGCCGGTCGTGCGTCGTGTGCCACCAGAACATCCACGGCTCGAACTCGCCGTCGGGCAAGGCGTTCCTGCGGTAACGGGGAGGAGATGAAGATGCGCATCAGAACGACACTACTGACGGGAGCGCTTCTGCTCGCCTCCACCTTTGCCATGGCGCAGCAGACGCCCCAGATCGCACCCCCGCAGGGTGGCCCGGCGACTGACATCGTCGCCACCCCGAACGAGGGCACGTTCGACTTCGGGTTCCGCGCCGGCAGCTTCGACGGCGACCGGGCCCGCTTCTCGCGCTTCCAGGACTACCGGGACGGCCAGGCGGGCGTCAACTTCAAGTGGAACAAGGAAGGCCCGAGCTGGTTCGTGGGTCTGGGCGCGACCAACGTCGGCTACTACGACCAGAACTTCCTCGCCGCGTTCGGCGGCAGCAAGTTCAAGGGGTCGTTCGAGTGGAACCAGACGCCGCTCTTCTACGGGGCGTCGGACATCCTGAAGTCGCCGTACCAGACGCAGTCGATCTCGGGCGGCGTCGCCACGCTCGTCCTGGATCCGGCCACTCAACAGAGAATCCAGGCAGGCACGAACGTCGCCAAGGGGACTCAGTCGGCCAGCGCCATCGGCGCCGCGACGAGTGTCGCCGAAGCGACCAGTGGAACGCTGTGGCGTGCGCTTGCCCAGGGCACCGAACTCCGGTCGCGCCGCGACGAGGCCAAGTTCGACCTCACCTACGAGGCGAACCGCAACGTGGACGTGAAGTTCTCGCTCAACAGCTACAAGCGCAACGGCACCCAACCCTGGGGCGCTTCCTTCGCGTTCAACAACGCCGTCGAACTGCCGCTGCCGATCGACAACCGCACGACGGACTTCGAAGCGCACGTCGAATGGGCGAACCAGAAGGGGATGTTGAAGGTGGGGTACGACGGTTCGTACTTCAACAACAACGTCAACACGCTGGTGTGGAGCAATCCGGTTCGCGCGACCGACGCATGGGCCGGGTCGTCCTACTCGAACGCGCTGCTGGGCGGCAGCGCCCTCGGCCGCATGGCGCTCGCGCCGAACAACCACGCGAACACCGTGAACGCCGTCGGCCTCTACAAGCTGCCGGGCCGGAGTTCTTTCAACGCGAGCCTCGCGGTCAGCAGCCTCAAGCAGAACGACGCGCTGCTGCCGTTCACCATCAATTCGACCCTCCAGCCCGGTGCCGCGGTGACGGTGAGCGGCCAGACCTGGACGCTGGTGGCTCCGGAGCGGGCGACGGCAGAAGCCGACGTCCGCCTGACGGTCGGCACCTTTAACTTCACGACGCGACCGAACCGCTACTTCGGCCTCATCGCGAAGTACCGCTACAGCAACTGGGACAACCGGACGCCGATCTTCGAGAACCAGTACAACGTGCGGTTCGACGGCGCCCCGGAGAACGTCCCGGGCAGCGAGACGGAGCCCGGCAACATCAAGAGCCAGACGTTCGACGTGGACGCTTCCTTCACGCCGGTGATGTACGCGGCGTTCAAGGTCGGCTACGGCCGCGCCGCGAGCGACCTGACTTACCGGATGTTCACGGGATCGACCGAGAACACTTACCGGGTTGCCTTCGACACCATCGGCAACCAGTACGTGACGCTTCGCGCCAAGTACGAGAAGTCGAGTCGCGACGGCAAGAACATGGGCGACCTGACGCTGCGGGACGGTGAAGTCGAGGACTACTACGCGGCCGTCGGGCAGCACCCGGGCATGGCGCAGTTCGACATCGCCAGCCGTGACCGCAGCCGGGCGACGCTCGTCTTCGACGTGTCGCCGGTGCCCGTGGTCGGGTTGTCGATGTCGGTGTTCAGGGGGAAGGACGAGTACCCTGGCATCCAGTATGGCTTGTTGAACAACGACAACACTGGCGTCTCGTTTGGCGTGGACCTCATGCCGTCGAACTTCGTGACCGTGGGCTTCAACTACGGGTACGAGAAGTACGACGCGCTGCAGGCCTCACACAACGCGAACCCTGCGCCCGATCCGTCCTGGACGGACCCGGCCCGCGACTGGAACCTGAACAACACCGAGCGGGTGGACAACTACGGCGCGAACATCGAACTGGTGAAGCTGATCCCGAAGGCCGAGATCCGGTTCGGGTACGACTACAGCAAGTCGGACCAGGGCTTCACCTACGGCGGACCGCGCATCGCTGCGCTGGCGGCGCTGACCTCGGCCTACGGCCCGCAGTTCCAGCCGCTGCCGAACGTCGGCAGCAAGCTCCAGGGCGCGTCGGTGGACGTCAAGTACTTCATCTCGCCGAAGATCGCTCTCGGTGCGAACTTCCTGCACGAGAAGTTCGACATCTCTGATTGGCAGACGCCCGGGACGGCGAGCAACACGTACGACCCGATCGGCGGCCTGGTGCTCGGCTACGGCTGGCGGCCCTACAACGCCAACGTGGGCGGCATCAGGGTGATCTACCTGTTCTAGCGATCGACCAGGGATCAGGGGTCAGGGATCAGGGGGGGCTCCCGCTGATTCCCTGACTCCGGTCCTCGCGTTCCGCGTTCGCTCCTCTCCTCGCGATCCGCTCCCTCTTGCTGGGCTTTGGGCAAGCACGAACCAGTTCCGACCTGGTCGTGCCGTTTGCCGGTAGACGCGCGACCGCGGCGTTGTACTGCATTCCTGCACCACAGCTCGTCGCGCGTGACGTGAGCGGGCTGAAAGCCACGCACTGCGCCCGCGCCGAACGCACCCTCCTCAAGTAACGCAACTCCCTCCGCGTCAACACCTTCAACGAGTACGCCGGCGCCCGGGCATGGCGTCCCGGCGCGGACCTCGGCCGGATCGTTCACGACCGGGCACCCGCGTTGCACGGTGGCGGGGGCCGCTTCACGGGCTCCGTCTGCCCGCGCAAGCGCGACGAGGAGCGAGGTCATGGACTCACGACGCTGGGGAGTTCGGGCCATCCTGCTGTGGGGAGTGTTCAGCTGGATCGTGTTTGGCAACGTCGCCCAGGCCGGCCAGAAGACGCCGCCCGCCTCCTCCCAGGCCGCCGGCTACGCCGGCCAGGACACGTGCCTGACATGTCACGCGGATAAAGGGAAGGTCTACAGCGCCACCGCGCACGGCCATCCCCAGAACCCGCGCGCCCCTGCCGCGCAGCGCGGTTGTGAGAGCTGCCACGGGCCGGGCAAGGCACACGCCGACGCGGGGGGCGACACGACGAAGATCAGGTCGCTGAAGGGCATGTCGGCCGCCGAGATCAACGAGACGTGCGAGACGTGCCACAATCGGGGGGCCCACGCGGACTGGGTCGGAGGCGTCCACGAGCGCCACGATCTGAGCTGCACCACCTGCCACAGCATCCACGACTTCAAATCCGAGACGGCGCAGCTCAAGGCGGTGAACGACATCGACACGTGCGCGACGTGCCACCGCACCGAGGCGCTGAAGGTCCGGCGCGTCGCTCACATGCCGCTGCGCGAGGGGAAGATGGGTTGCGCCTCCTGCCACAACCCCCACGGCTCGCCGAACGTGCGGATGCTGCGCGCCGGCAACTCGATCGCGGAGAGTTGCACGAGCTGCCACGCCGCGCAGCGCGGGCCGTTCATGTGGGAACACGCCCCCGTGCGCGACCAGTGCACGACGTGCCACGACCCGCACGGTTCGTCGAACGACCGGATGCTGGTGGCCAAGATGCCGATGCTGTGCCAGCGGTGTCACGTGTCCACGCGGCATCCCTCGACGAACTACGACAGGACGCTGCTGCCGCCGCCCGACGGCGCGTCGACCTCGACCAGCATGAACCGTCTGGTGAACCGCAGCTGCATCAACTGTCACCAGGCGATCCACGGGTCGAACCATCCGGGCGGGATTCACTTCCTCCGGTAACCGGAAAGGAGCACAGCGATGCGAAGCCGAGTCATCCTTCTCGCAGCCGCGCTCCTGGCCGGCTGGGTGCCAGCGGCGGGCGCACAACAGGCAACCGGGCAGCAGCCGGGAGAGCAGGCGCAGACGCCCAGTCCCTGGCAACTCAACCTGTCGAACTGGATCGATCTCGGGGCCCGCGGCACGAACATTTCGGGCGACGAATCGAAGTTCGAGCGATACCGGGACGTGCGGGACGGGCCCTTCGTCGACCGGCTGCGGGTGCAGCGCGACACCGGGTCGCGCATGTTCGCCTTCGGCATGGACAACGTGGGCTACCGCGACCAGCGGTTCTTCGGCCAGGTGGCGATTCCGGGCAAGCTGCGCGTGTCGGCCGAATGGAACCAGGTGCCGCTCTTCCTCGAACAGCCGTTCGGGACGAACGGCGTCGGCGGCAGCCGCTCGCCGTACATCGGCGCGGGCACCGCGGATCAGACGCTGCCGGCGGGGCTCGCCGCGCAGGTGCAGACCCTTTCCGGTGCCGCGCAGCAGGCGCTGATCAAGTCGCTCTATACGCCGGCCGCCAGCCCGTTCGAGACCAGGTCGCGGCGTGACACGTTTTCACTGGACGTCCTGTACGCGGCGACCCAGAACGTGAATCTCAACTTCAATCTCTCGACCGCGCGGCGCGACGGCAGCCAGCCATGGGCCGTGTCGTTCGGGTTCGCGGGAGCCGCGGAAGTCGCGGCGCCGGTGGACACGCGCACGACCGATCTGAACGCCGGCGCCGAGTGGTCGAACGATCGCGGGATGCTGCGCGTGAGCTACGACGGGTCCTGGTTCAACGATCACCAGGAATCGCTCACGATCGACAACCCGCTGAACGCCAGGAACCTCTTCACGCCCGGCGGCGCCACCGCGAGCGCCCGCGCGCGCTACGCACTGTGGCCGAGCAACCGCTCCAACACGGTCACCGGTGCCGGTGCCATCAACCTCCCGTCCCGCAGCCGCCTGACCGCGAACGTCGCCGTGGGGAACTGGCTGCAGGACACACCGCTGCTGCCGATGACGGTGAACCCCGCCATCCCGACGATCACGCTGCCGCGAGATACCCTCGATGGCGACATTCGGCGCATCGCGACCAATATCGTTTTCAGCACGCGGCCCGCGCACGTCCTCGGGATCACGGCGCGCTACCGACTCTATGACTTCAACGACCGCACCCCGGTCTTCTCGCCGAGCGCGATCGTCGAGTACGACGCCGCGATCGAGGGCGTGCTCGATCCGTCGGAAGAGGAACCGGGAAGCGAGCCGTTCGAGCAGCCGCACTTCAGCAACCGCCACAACGTGTTCGAGGCCGAGGCGACGATCAGCGCGCTGCGGGCGGTGACCTTCGGCGCCGGCTACCGGTACAACCGCGTCAGCTACACGGAAAGGGAGGTCACGCGCACGAACGACCACGGCGTGTTCGTCACCGCGGACTCGATGAGCCTGGGGCTCGTGTCGCTGCACGGCGTCTACGAGCACGACCGGCGGCGGTCGCCGGACTTCGGGTCGCTCGCGCTCGCGGATCTGCCGGAGCAGGGAGAGTACCCGGGCCTCAGGCGATACGACATCGCCGACCGCGACCGCGACCGCGTGACGGCCATGCTGCAGGTGATGCCGGTGAGCAGTTTCGCGATCTCGGGGTCGGTCACGGCGACCCGGGACAAGTTCCCGAACGGGGAGTTCACGGCGCCAGACGCGTTCGGGCTCCAGAGGGTCACCACCCAGGGCTATTCGATCTTCTTCGACGCGACGCCCAGCGACACCGTGACGTTCGGGGCGGGCTACGGGTTCCAGAAGTACTCGTCGCTGCAGCAGTCGCGGCGTGTGGACTCGGACCCCGCCACCCCGACGGGGCAGGCGCAGCAGGCCAACCCGAATCGCGACTGGTCGCTCAATGAAGACGAGAAGGTGCACTACGTCGCGGCCAACGTCGAACTGGCGAACATCGTCCCGAAAACGTCCGTCCGGTTCGCATGGGACTACAACCGCGCCGAGTCACCCTACATCTACACCGTCGGCACGGCCCTCGCCGCGCCCAATCAGCTGCCGGCCGTGTTGAACCGGTGGCACACCGCGACGTTCGACGTGCGCTACTTCTTCCACCGCAACCTCGCCGCCGGCTTCACCTACTGGTTCGATCGGTCCACGGTGGACGATTTCGCGCTCGGGCCGCAAATCACCGACAACGTGGCGATCCCGGGGTTGGTGCTCCTCGGCTACGGCTACCGCCCCTACCGGGCCAATTCGTTCTGGGGAAGACTGCTCGTCGTCTTCTGAGAAGGTGCGGGCAGCACCCCACGATACCGGACCGTTGTGGTCCGGTATCGTGTATAATCACTTCGTTCCGGCTGATCCCCCAAAACCTGGTGTCACTGAAGCCGGTAGTGCCGCGCAGCAGGTCGTTGCTGAGCTGCCGGATAACCGTTATCAGGGTGCCCACGATTTGCGGCACTTTGAGATTCATTCGCAAAATCGCGTGGCACCCGCTTTGCCCGAAAACCCGTTATGCGGTGTTCCCGCAGCGCGTCGACCAGCGCTTCCGATCCGATCCTGACGCTTCGCTCCAGGCCCCGGCGCGTGGCCCTCGTGGGCAACCCCAACGTCGGCAAGAGCGTGATCTTCGGCCGTCTCACGGGCCGCTATGCACTGGTGTCGAATTACCCCGGTACCACCGTCGCCCTTACGCAGGGCCGCGCGCTCGTCGGCAACGAGGTGTGCGACGTCATCGACACCCCGGGCGTCAACGCGGTCGAGGGGGTCCTGAGCGAGGACGAGCAGATCACCCGCGCGATCATCACGAGCGACAGGGCAGACGTGGTGGTCCAGGTCGCCGATGCCCGCAACATCCGCCGCGCGCTGATGCTCACCTGGCAGGTGGCGCGATGCGGCAAGCCGATGGTGCTCGTCCTCAACATGACCGACGAGGCTCGGTCGCGCGGAATCGACGTGGACGCCAGGCGGCTGCACTCGGAACTCGGCGTGCCCGTCGTGGAGACCGTCGCCACCGAAGGGCGGGGCCTGACCGAGTTGCGGCGAGCGCTCGGCCGCGCACGCGTCGTCTCGGTCCCCGCGGATACCGATGCGGCCTCATGGGGACACTCGTACGCCGAGCGCGTGCGGCGGGCGAAGCCGCGCGCCTCGCCGCGCGTCCAGGAAGCCATTGGCCGCGCGGTGCGGCATCCCCTCACCGGGCTGCCGATCCTCGCGGTCGTTCTCTACCTGCTCTACCTGTTCGTGGGCGTGTTCGGCGCGCAGACGCTGGTGGGCCTGGTCGAAAAGGGCGTGTTCGGTCGGTTCGTCAACCCTGCCGCGACGAGCCTCGCGACGCGATTCATTCCGATCGCCTTCGTGCGGGACCTGTTGGTGGGCGAGTACGGCGTCATCACGATGGGGCTCACCTACGCGATCGGCATCGTGCTGCCGGTCGTGACGACCTTCTTCCTGATGTTCGGCTGGCTGGAGGACAGCGGCTACATCCCGAGGCTGGCGATCTTCTGCGATCGCATCTTCCGCATGATGGGGCTGAACGGGAAGGCCGTGCTGCCGATGGTGCTGGGCCTCGGCTGCGACACGATGGCGACGATGACCACGAGGATCCTCGGGTCGCGCAAGGAGCGGCTCATCGCCATCCTGCTGCTGGCGCTCGGCATCCCGTGCTCGGCGCAGCTCGCGACGATCCTCGGGATCCTGGGCGGCATCTCGTTCGCCGCGCTCCTGACGCTGTTTGCCGTGGTCGTCGCCCAGATGTTCCTGGTGGGGTTTCTCGCCGCGCGCGTGCTGCCGGGCGATCGGTCGGACTTCATCATGGAACTGCCGCCGATTCGGCTGCCGCTGATGCGCAACCTGCTGCGCAAGACGCTCATGCGCGTGCGGTGGTACCTCGGCGAGGCGGTGCCGCTCTTCCTGATAGGCACCTTGCTGCTCTTCCTGCTGGACCGCACCGGCCTGCTGCGAGTGCTCGTCGCCGCGGCACAGCCGGTCGTCACCGGTTTGCTCGGCCTGCCGGCAGCAACCGCGCAGGTCTTCGTCATGGGCTTTCTGCGCCGCGACTACGGTGCCGCCGGCCTGTATCAGATGGCGCACGCCGGTGCCCTGACGAGCGTGCAGGCGGTGGTCGCGCTGACGGTCATGACGCTGTTCGTGCCGTGCGTCGCAAACTTCCTGATGATCGTGAAAGAGCAGGGCGTACGCGTCGGCCTGACGATGCTCGCCTTCATCACGGTTGTCGCCTTGTCGACGGGGGTTGCGCTCAACCATGTCCTTCGCTTCTTCGGTATCTCGTTTTGACAGTATTCGGCGGCTGAACTCGCTGCAGCCCGGCGATCGGGGCACGATTGTCCGGGTGACGACCGACGACCTGGCGCGGGCCGACCGCCTGGCGGCGCTCGGGGTGACGCCCGGGGCGTCGGTCCGCTTGCTGCAGCGGTTTCCGGGGTTCGTGTTCGAGTGCGACCAGACGGAGCTGGCGGTCGAACCGGCGGTGGCGCGTACGATCCTGGTCGAATTGCGGTAAGCTGGCAGCAGCACGCCGGCGGGTTCGGGCGAAGGCGCCACGATCGAGGGTTTTTCGCCTTCGAGCGCCGGCTGCGGGCGTTTCCTTCATTTTCGGGGCCCCGTCCAGACGGGTGAGCCGGCATCCTGCGCCACGCCCCCACAGCGAACTGACCCGGGACTCGCCTGTCCGCAGGGCCTCGCGGCAGGAGGCCTTATGAAAGCCGCGGCGATCCTCGCTCTGGCACTGCTGCTCTGCGCCTGCGGGGTCAGTCCTCAGCCGATCAAGGTCGGGGACATCTGCGAGACGTGCAAGAAGCAGATCACCGATGTGAAGTTCGCGGGTGAGGCGATCACAAAGGGGGGTGCGGTGCTGAAGTTCCGCACGCCCGAGTGCCTTGCGGCCTACACGCGAACGAATTCGGACTTCCAGGCGAAGTTCGTGACCGACTACAACACGAACAGGATGATCCGCCCGGAATCCGCCACGTATGTCCGGACCGTGCTCGACCAGAACACCCGCGAAGTGACTTACGCCGCCTTCTCGCAGGTGGGTGAAGCCGTGAAGTTCGCCAAGGATAAGATGTCGAGCCCGGTGGACTGGCTGGCCATCCAGCGCATGGCGGCAGAGAAAGTGAAGAAGACGAACTGACGGAAGCGCTGATGGGCGCTCCTTCAATTCTCGCCGCGGCGACGCGCGGCATTCGGAGACCAATGGTGGCCCCCAATACCCCGGGCGGCGGACATCCACACGGCCATGGCGGCGGCGCCGCCGCGACATCTGGCGGGGCGCCTCCCCTTCGCATCGTCTTCTGGGAGACCACGAAGGCCTGCAACCTTCGCTGTCAGCACTGCCGTGCGATCCCCGAGGCCGAGCGATCACGCGCCGAACTGACGACGGGCGAAGGCATCGCGCTGATCGATCAGCTGGCCGAGGTCACCAGGCCCGTTCTGATTCTCTCGGGGGGCGAGCCGCTCTTCCGTTCCGACATCTTCGATCTGGCCGCGCACGGCCGGGACCGCGGCTTCCGCATGGCGCTCGCCACCAACGGCACGCTGGTGGATGCCGGCATCGCGCGGCGTGTCAGGACGACCGGGTTCTCCCGCGTCGCCGTCAGCCTCGACGGCGCGATCGCCGACACACACGACACTTTCCGGCGCCTGCCCGGGTCGCACGCCCGCGCGCTCGAGGGACTCCGCCACCTGCGCGACGAAGGCGTTTCCATTCAGATCAACTCGACGATCGCGAAGCACAACGTCGCCGAGTTGCCCGCGCTGCTCGACGTCGCGACCGGCATCGGCGCGGATGCGCTGCACATCTTCATGCTCGTGCCCGTCGGGTGCGGGGTGGCGATCGCGGATCGCGAAATGCTGCCGGCCGACGAGTACGAGCGTGTGCTGCACTGGTTCTACGAGCAGTCGAAGGACGCGGCCATCGACCTGAAGGCGACCTGTGCCCCGCACTACTTCCGCGTGCGTGCGCAGCGCATCATCGAGGAACGCCGGCAGGGCGATCGCAGCACGCCGTTCATCGCCCACGGCACGCGCTTGAAGGCTGCCCCGGACCCGGCCGGAGGCCGACCGCTGTCGACGATGACCCGCGGCTGCCTCGCGGGCACCGCGGTCTGCTTCATCTCGAACATCGGCGAAGTGTACCCTTGTGGATATCTGCCGGTGCCCGCGGGGAGCGTTCGCGAGCAGCGGTTCTCCGAGATCTGGGCGGGATCGCCGGTGTTCGGACGTCTGCGCACGCCGGAAGCCTTCCTGGGCAAGTGCGGCGAGTGCCGCTATCTCGCGATCTGCGCGGGGTGCCGCGCCCGAGCCTACTCGGAAACGGGCGACTACATGGAAGCGGAACCGTTCTGCACGTACGAACCATCCGCAGACATGGACGCACCGCCTGACGCGCCTGAGACTCGATCGCACCTGCATTCTCGGCATCCCTGAGCTATCCTGTAGGGCGAGCGTGCCGAACGGCATTCCACATTCCACGTTCGACACCGCTCATAGGTGACGTCCCGTCACCTCGCCTGACGTACCGAGGATGGCTCAGGACTTCAACACAGCCACCCTGGTCGGATTGACCGACGAGGAGGCTGCCGAGCGCCTTCGCACGGACGGATACAACGACCTGCCCACGAGCCGGCAGCGCAGCCTGTTCGAAATCGCCCTCGAAGTCGTTCGCGAGCCGATGTTCCTGCTCCTCATCGGCAGCGGCGGCATCTACCTGCTGCTCGGCGACCTCGAGGAAGCCCTGTTCCTGCTGGCGTTCGTCGTCGTCGTCATGGGCATCACCCTGTACCAGACCAGGAAGACCGAGCGGGCGCTCGAGGCCCTTCGCGACCTGTCGAGCCCGCGCGCCCTGGTCATCCGGAGTGGCGAACGCAAGCGCATTCCCGGCCGCGAAGTGGCTCTCGGCGACATCGTCCTGCTCAGCGAGGGCGACCGTGTCCCGGCCGACGCCACGGTGCTCGATTCCTCGAACCTCTCGGCCGACGAGTCGCTGCTGACCGGCGAGTCGGTGCCCGTGCGCAAGCTGCCCTGGGACGGCGAGCGGGGGATCGGCCGGCCCGGCGGCGACGACCTGCCGTTCGTCTACTCCGGCACTCTGATCGTGTCGGGACAAGGTGTCGCCCGCGTCCATGCGACGGGCACGCGCACCGAGTTGGGCAGGATCGGCCGCGCCCTGGAGGAGTTGACGCAGGAGGCCACGCTTCTCGAACGCGAGACTCGTCACCTCGTGCGGACGCTGGCGGGAATCGGCGCGGCGCTCTGCATCGCCGTGGTCGTCATCTACAGCCTGACGGAGCGCAACTGGCTGCACGGCATCCTGGCCGGCATCACGATGGCGATGGCGATCCTGCCGGAGGAGTTCCCGGTCGTCCTCACCATCTTCCTCGCGCTCGGGGCGTGGCGGTTGTCGAAGAGCCAGGTGCTCACGCGGCGCACGGCCGCCGTCGAAACGCTCGGTGCCGCCACGGTCCTTTGCGTGGACAAGACGGGCACGCTGACCCAGAACCGGATGTCGGTGGCGAAGATCTTCGCCAACGGGCGCTACCTGGACATGCGCGCCCAGGACCGCCCGAACGGTCTGCCGGAGGCGTTCCACGAGGTCGTCGAGTTCGGGATCCTGGCGAGCCGCCCCGAGCCGTTCGACCCGATGGAGAAAGCGTTTCGGCACCTCGGCTTCCGGGACCTGGCCGACACCGAGCACCTGCACGGCGATTGGACGCTGGTGCGGGAGTACCCGCTGTCGCAGTCGCTGCTCGCCATGTCGCAGGTCTGGAAATCGCGCGACGGCGCCGACTACGTCATCGCCGCCAAGGGCGCGCCGGAAGCGATCTTCGACCTGTGTCACGTGACCGACGCACAGGTCGAGGCGCTGCAGGAACCGGTCGCCGCGATGGCCAGCGAGGGGCTTCGGCTCATCGCCGTGGCGCGCGCCCGATTCCGTCCGCAGAGGCCGCTGCCACCCGAGCAGCACGACTACTCGTTCGAGTTCCTCGGACTGCTGGGCCTGGCCGACCCGGTCCGGCCGACAGTCGCCGCCGCTGTTCGCGAGTGCTACGACGCGGGCATCCGCGTGGTGATGATCACCGGCGACTATCCGGGCACCGCCGAGAACGTCGCCGCGCAGATCGGGCTGGAACCGCGCGACGAGTACATCACGGGACCCGAGCTCGACGCCATCGACGACGACGAGCTGCGCCGGCGGATCGGCCGCGTGAACATCTTCGCGCGCGTCGTGCCGGAACAGAAGCTGCGCATCGTGAGCGCGCTGAAGGCGAACGGCGAAGTGGTCGCGATGACGGGCGACGGCGTGAACGACGCCCCCGCGCTGAAGGCCGCGCACATCGGGATTGCGATGGGCGGACGCGGCAGCGATGTCGCGCGCGAATCGTCGTCGCTCGTGCTTCTCGACGACGACTTCTCGTCGATCGTCAAGGCGGTCCGGCTCGGTCGTCGCATCTTCGACAACCTGAAGAAGGCGATGACCTACATCTTCGCGATCCACGTGCCGATCGCCGGCCTGTCGCTGCTGCCCGTGATCTTCCGGTGGCCGCTCGTGCTGCTGCCCGTTCACATCGTCTTCCTCGAGCTCATCATCGACCCTGCCTGCTCGATCATCTTCGAGGTCGAGCGCGAGGAGGCGGACGTGATGCGGCGGCCACCGCGGGATCCGGAGCGCCCGCTGCTCGGCCGGCGCATGATCGTCGCGGGCCTGCTGCAGGGCCTCAGCGTGCTTGCCGTCGACATGGTCATCTTCGGCCTGGCCCTGCGGCACGGGCGACCCGAGTCGCTGGCGCGCGCGCTGGCGTTCACGACGCTGGTGTTCGCCAACGTCGGGCTGATCTTCAGCAACCGGTCGTGGTCAGGGCCGATTTTCGCCACGCTCGGTCGCTGGAATCTGGCGCTGTGGTGGATTTCTGGGCTGGCCCTCGCTGTCCTCGCGCTCGTGCTGTACGTCCCGTTCCTCACGAACCTCTTCCGTTTCTCCCGCCTGGACGGCCACGACCTGCTCGTCTGCGGGGCTGCGGCCTTTCTCAGCCTCCTCTGGTTCGAGGTGGTGAAGTACACCGGGCGTGTCGCGACGACGATGACCCGGCCCAAGTGAGGCGGAGGCGGATTGTGACCAACCCTGCCTGCGTCGAAACGATGGAGCGCCCCTCCCGGTTTCGTCCGCCGCCTCGCGCCTCGCGGCGCGTGGCGTACCGCCTCCGAGCCCGCGTGCTAACATCAGCAGCTGGGCGCGAACCCGGGAGGGCATCGTGGGCCGTTTCTTCAACGCACTCAAGGCAGGCGTGGCGGGCATGATGGAAGGAACCCAGCCGAGTGAATACGCGATCGCCGGCAGGCGTCTGCGATGTCCGCATTGCGGACACGAGAAATTCACGCCCGGACGGGCGCTCCTGAACACCGCTGGCCGCACGTTCTTCAACCTGGATTGGACCGACCCTTCAGCGACGATCCTGGTCTGCAGCGAGTGCGGCCGCATCGAGTGGTTTGCGCAACAGCCCGATCGCAAAGGCGAGTAGCGGGCCCGACCACCCCCCGCGCACTTCCCGTCCCCGGACAGCTCATGACCATACTCGACGCTGTCGGCAACACTCCATTGGTACAGCTGCGGCGGATCCTGCCACCGGGCGCCGGCCGAGTGCTCGCGAAGCTCGAATACGCGAACCCGACGGGAAGCATGAAGGACCGCATGGCGCTCGCCGCGATTGGCGCAGCGGAGGCGGATGGCCGCCTTCCGCCGGGCGGCACGGTCGTGGAGTACACGGGCGGAACGACCGGCATCTCGCTGGCATTCGTCGCGGCGGCCAAGGGCTACCAGTCCCGGATCGTCTTCTCCGACGCATTCAGCCAGGACAAGGGACTGATGATGCAGGCGCTCGGCAGCCGGATGACGATCGTACCGAGCCGGGGCGGGGGCATCACGGCGGCGCTGGTCAAGGAAATGATCGCGACGGCCCGGGCAATCAGCAGCGAGCCCGGGCACTGGTGGTGCGATCAGCTGAACAACCGCGACGCCCTCGCCGGCTACGTGCCCCTCGGGCGAGAACTGTGGCTACAGGCCGACGGTCGCGTCGACGCATTCGTTCACGTGGTGGGAACCGCACATTCGATCCACGGGGTCACTCGCGGGCTGCGGGAACAGAACCGCGACATCCACGTGGTCGCCGTGGAACCCGAGGAGTCAGCCGTCCTGTCGGGGCGGCCGTCCGGCAGCCACGGCATCGAGGGAATCGGCATCGGGTTCGTTCCACCCCTGTGGGAACCGGATCTCGTAGACGAGCTGATGTCGGTTTCCACCAGGGAGGCCGAAGACATGACGCGGCGGCTGGCCAGCGAGGAGGGGATCTTCGGCGGCACCTCCTCCGGGGCCAATGTCGTTGCGGCAAGCCGGATCGCCGAGCGCCTGGGCCGGGAAGCGACCGTCGCGACGATCATCGTCGACTCCGGAATGAGGTATCTGAGCACCGGGGTGTTCCGCTCTCGGCGATAAGAGCGCACCGCCCCGCGCCCTGCCGGTACCCGCGCCAGCCGGACGGACCGGGGTGGAGTTCGTGAGGTTCAATCATGGCCATTCGTGTCGTGAGGCTGGGAAGTCCGAGAGCTCCGGGTGAAGGCCTGCGCGTGGGGACGGTGCGCCGCCCGCCCCGCGGCGTGCCGAAGACCGAGCACGCGTCGCGCGATTTCTACGACGTGTGGCTTCCGGAGCTCGCACCCTCCGAGCCGTTGGTCAAGCAGGCCCTTCGGGCCCGGGACGAGCGGGCGTGGCGGGCGTTCGTGAGGCGGTACCGCGCCGAAATGAAGCGGCCCACGGCGGCACGGCTCCTTCGGCTGCTGTCAGCTCTCTCGCATCAGACGAACCTGTCGGTCGGCTGCTACTGTGAGGACGAATCGCGCTGCCACCGTTCGGTGCTGAAAACCCTGTTGCTGGAACACGGCGCGAAGCTGGGATGACGACACGCGGTCACGCACCGCACGGGACGGCGATCGCGTGAGGCGCCCGTACTCCGGCGCAGTTGGCCCGTGGCGCGCGTGTCCTGGGACCCGCCTGACCTGGCCGGCGATTTCGCGGCGGGGGAGATCGCGACGATGAAGAACACTGCGGTGCGCTGTCGAGCCGGTCGCCTGTTGCTGGCCGTGGCGCTGGCCGCGTCTGGATGTGTTCACGTCGGCCATCCTGTCGCAGGCAAGATTGCCGAAGTCGACCGTCCGGTCCGCCTGGATGACGCGCCGCGAACGCCCAACGACCTCGCCCTGCCCTTGGCCTACTGGGCCGAGTACCGCCAGGCGCCGCAGCCCCTGGCGACCCACGTGTTGAGAGTGGATCTGCGGAGCACTGCCATCGAGGTCGTCAGCATGATCGCGGACGATCCGGACGGAGACGGGCCGGCCGAGGCGGCGTTGACCGATCCGCGTGAACTGGCACGACGCGCGCACGCCCTGGCGGCCGTCAACGCCAATGCCTTCGCCGGGTTGCCCGACGCGACAGGCAAGCGGGATCAGCGGTGGCGGGAGAACCTGCCGGTGGACATCTGCGGGCTGGCCGTGCACGAAGGGGTCTGGCGAAGCAGAGCCCAGAACGATTCCGTCATCGATCTCTCATTCGGTATCGATCGCAGCCGGAGACCGTTTTTCGGGAAGGCGTCCGATCCGCGCAAGGACATCGCCGAGGCGGTGAACGCGTGGTCGAACGACCTGGTCGTCGATCGCAACCCGATTCCGCCGGCCGGGGGTGAGCGGCACCCGCGGACTGCTGCCGGGGTCGACAAGAGCCGACGGTGGCTGTACCTGGTTGTCGTCGACGGACGGCAACCCGACTACAGCGTCGGGATGACCGCGCGGGAACTGGCCGAACTCATGACCCAGCTGGGTGCCGATCGCGCAGTCAACCTGGATGGCGGCGGCAGCAGCATCCTGCTGGTCGCCGGGCAGGATGGCGCGTTGAGCATCGTCAACCGCCCCTCGGGCGGTCAACCACGCCCCGTGCCGGTGTTGCTTGGCGTACGTCGCAGTGACAAGTAGCGGGGAAAATCGGACCTCTGCCTACCCCCTGTCGCCCGGCGCATCCTGCTCGCTGCGTCGATCCTCGACGCGACACGAGTCGCTCATTCAAGTGGGAACGCCGAGTCGCGGCAGCAACCACCGGTTCAGCGCGAACCACGCGACGAAGATCCCGAGGATGACTAAGTAGTCCATTGGTGCGCCTCGAGGGCGGTGAGCGCACGGCGCAACCGCGCGTCCGCCTCCTTCGCCACTTGGTGAAGATCCGGATTGTCCCCGACCACGCCGAGCGCCGCCAGTGGTGCCATCGCGGACACGACGCTCTCACCGGGCGTCGTCTCGTACACGATGACGTTGCAGGGGAGAAGGAGGCCGATTTCCAGCTCGGTCGACAGCGCGCGGTGCGCGAGCGGCGGGTTGCAGGCGCCGAGGATCACGTAGCGTCGGAAATCCTTGTCGAGCTTCTGCTTGATCGTCTGTTTGACGTCGATTGTCGTCAGCACGCCGAAGCCTTCGGCCTTCAGCGCGTCGGTAGTTCGCTGCACAGCCTCGTCATAGGCGATCGGCAGCATCACCCTCAGTCCATAGCCGGTTTCCTGCACTGCCTTTCCTCCCGCGTGGCCTCACGAGACCTGAGACCTGAGACTTAAGACTGAAGCCTGAGGCTTCCTTTATACCCTGCCCGCGTCCGCCTGACCAGCCCGCTCCATCCCCGCCCACTTGAGGAACGTCATCATCGGGCACCAATTCGTGAACGCCGATTGGAACAAATTGAGGCCGACGAACGCAGTGAACCAGAAGAAACGCGGATCCGCGGCGAGCCCCAGGGCCACGCTCAGCGTGACGAAGAGCCCCCCAATCAACCGCAATGCCCTTTCAATCGTCATGGCTCCCCCCCATCTCCACCGCTCGCATGGATTCAGACGAGCGGCGATCGGTTTCACGAGGTTGCCGGCACGAACAGCATCGGCAGACTGCACGAGTGGACGAGTCGTTCGGTGCGGCGGCCAAACCACCCCGTCGGCGTGCAAGACGGTGAGTTCGGCGCCGACGCGTTCGGCCAGCGCGGCGGCGACGTCGAGCGCGCGACCGGAGGCTTCACCGAAATCGACCGGTGCGAGGATTCGCGCCGGCGGAAAGGACCACACACTTCGGGGCGCACCTGCGACCGATGCCGCCACCCGCGCGGGCGGCTCGACGAGATCGCGAGGCTCCGACGGTGGCGAGGTGGACAGCATCGACCCCGGACTCGGGACTCCGGACTCGGGGCCCCGGGGCATCGGGCACCGGGCTTGATTGATCTCTCATGCGGCCACCGTCTGCGCGGATGCACGTCGGGCCAGCATCCGCCGAGTCATCATGTAGTAGAGCACCGGCACGGTCATGCGAGAGAGCAGCAGCGACGCCACCTCGCCGGCCATGAGCGAGATCGCGAGGCCTTGGAAGATCGGATCGAACAGGATCACCGCCGAACCCACGATCACGGCTGCCGCCGTCAGGGCCATCGGGCGGAACCGCACCGCGCCCGCGTCGACGACCGCCTGGTCGAGCGGCATGCCGTCCGCCAGCCGCAGCTCGATGAAGTCGACCAGGATGATCGAATTGCGCACCACGATGCCCGCCCCGGCGATGAAGCCAATCATCGACGTCGCCGTGAAGAAGGCCCCCATTGCCGCGTGCGCGGGGAGGATGCCCACCAGCGAGAAGGGAATCGCCGCCATGATCGCGACTGGCGTCACGAACGACTCGAACCATCCGACGACCAGGATGTAGATGAGCAGCAGCACCGCGGCGAACGCCAGCCCCAGATCGCGGAACACCTCGTAGGTGATGTGCCACTCGCCATCCCACTTCATGGCGTAGCGAGTGCTGTCGAACGGCTGGTGCGCGTTGTAGACGTCGAAGCGATAGCCTTCGGCCAGATGGATGCGGGCGAGGGCCTTGTTCATCTGCAGGATCGCGTAGACCGGGCTTTCGAGCGCGCCGGCCACGTCGCCGGTGACGTAGGTCACCGGTTGCAGGTTCTTGTGGTACAGGCTGCGCTCCTCGGTGGTCGCGTGCGCGCGCGTGAGTTCGCCGATCGACACCGGCTGCGGTGCCATCAGCCGGATGGACCGGATCGACTCGAGGGAGCCGCGTGCCTCGCGCGGCAGCCTCAGGACGATCGGAACGTCCTCGCGCGCCTGCGCCTCGTGCAGCAGACCCGTGGTTTCGCCCGTCCCTGCCATCCGCACGACCGAGGCGATCGCGGCAGATGAGAGGCCAGCGCCAGCCGCCTTCTCGTCGTCCACCTGCAGCTGCACCTTCGGCGTCGGATCGTCGACGTACCAATCGACGTCGACGACGCCCGGCGTCTGCCGGAAGACGTCGCGCACCTCGGTGGCCAATGCCATCCGGCGGTCGGGGTCCGGCCCGTAGACTTCCGCGACCAGCGTCTGCAGGACGGGCGGTCCGGGCGGGACTTCCGCCACCTGGATGCGTGCGTTGAAGCGGCGCTGCAACGGTGCAAGCGCGTCGCGGACGCGTTTCGCGATGGCGTGGCTCTGCTCGGATCGCTCCTCCTTGCTCACGAGGTTCACCTGGAGATCCGCGTGGTACGGGTCCTTCCGCAGGAAGTAGTGGCGGACGAGGCCGTTGAAGTTGTAGGGCGCCGACACGCCCACGTAGCTCTGGACGTTGGTCACCGTCGGCTCCCGCAGCACGATGCGGGCGGCCTCCGAGGCGACCCGGGCCGTCTGCTCGAGCGGCGTGCGGTCCGGCATGTTCACCACCACCTGGAACTCGCTCTTGTTGTCGAACGGCAGCATCTTCACCTTCACGAGCTCGAGCGGCACCAGCGCGACAGCGATCAGGAGCAGCACGGCAACTGAGCCGAGGAAGGCCAGCCGCAGCCTGGGGCGGGCGATGAGCGGCGCCATGACCTCCCGGTAGATCGCCGTCAGCCGGTCCTCGCGATGCTCGCCGCGCGACCCGTGATGGCCCAGAAGCCGAACGGCCGCCCACGGCGTGACGATGAACGCGACGACGAGGGAGAAGATCATCGCCGCCGATGCGCCGACCGGAATCGGCCGCATGTACGGCCCCATCAGCCCGCCGACGAACGCCATCGGGAGGATGGCCGCAACCACCGTCAGGGTGGCCAGAATCGTCGGATTGCCGACTTCGTCGACCGCCCGCACGGCAATGTCTGACAGCCGGACGTGATCGCCGCCCGCGAGACGCGCGTGCCGAACCACGTTCTCCACTACGACGATCGCGTCGTCCACCAGGATGCCGATCGAGAAGATCAGGGCGAAGAGTGTGATGCGGTTCAGGGTGTAGCCGTACACGTGGAAGACGAACAGCGTGAGAGCCAGGGTGACCGGGATCGCCACGAGCACGACCGCTGCCTCTCGTCGGCCGAGCGCCAGCCAGATCAGGGCCGACACCGACAGCACCGCAATCAGCATGTGCCAGAGCAGTTCGTTCGACTTCTGCTCGGAGGTCTCGCCGTAGTTGCGCGTGACCGTCGCGTGCACGTCGGACGGAATCAGCGTGCCTCGCAGTGTGTCCAGCTTGTCGGCAACGCGGCGGCTGATGGCGATGGCGTTCGTTCCCTTGCGCTTCGCGACCGCGATGGTGACGGCAGGGTAGACGCGGCGGTCGCGCGACTGGTACTGCACGTAGTTCGAGGGTTCGCTGTCCGCGTCCCGCACCGTCGCCACGTCGCCGACGAAGACGGGCCGGCCGCTGCGGTTGGCGACCACGACGGACCGGACGTCGGAGGCGTTGCCGAGCCAGCTTCCCGCCTGCACGGTGTGTCTGGCGTTGCCGGCGACGACATCGGAGCCGGGCTGCCTCGCGTTGGCGCCCTGGATGGCCCGCTCCACCGCGAGCGGGTCGAGGTCGTAGGCGTTCAACCGCGCCGGGTCGATTTCCACGGTGACCTGGCGGCGGCGCCCCCCGATGATCGTGACCTCCGAGACGTCCGGTATCTCTTTGATGGCTTCGTCGATCTGAGAGGCAAGCTGCCGCAGCTGGAAGTCGTCGTAGCGCTCACCCCACAACGTCAGCGCCAGGATCGGCACGTCGTCGATGGAACGCGGCTTCACGATTGGGGCGGAGACGCCGGGAGGAAGCCTGTCGAGGTTCGCGGCGATCTTTTGGTTGAGGCGGACGAGCGCACGTTCCTCGTCTTCGCCGACCAGAAAACGTGCGATCACCATCGCCTGGCCGGGGCTCGAGGTCGAGTAGAGGTATTCGATGCCGGGCACCTCCCACAGCAGCTTCTCGAGCGGCCGCGTGACGCGCTGCTCGACTTCCTGGGGGCCGGCACCGGGCATCTGCACGAACACGTCGATCATCGGCACGATGATCTGCGGTTCCTCTTCGCGCGGCAGCGCGACGACCGCGAAGACGCCGAGCACCAGCGAGCCGGCGATGACGAGCGGGGTCAGCTTCGAGTGGACGAAGGCTGCGGCCATCCGCCCGGCGAGACCTGTGCCCCGGCTCATCGACCCTCCGTGCCGGTCTGGTCGTGCCGCTGCCGCGAAGCCGGGAAGTTCGACGACTCGCGGGCTGACACCGGGGCGCCGTCGACGAGCGTCGGCGGCGGCCCCGCGATGACGTGCTCGCCGGGATCGAGCCCCGCCCGCACTTCGACCTGGCCGTTCACGGGTTCGCCGATCGTGACCAGGCGGAGCCGTGCCACGCGCGGCTCGCTCACCACGAACAGCGACGTGATCTGCCCGCGCCGGACGATGGCCGTCTCGGGCACCGCGAGGGCCCGGTGAACGTGGCCCGGGAACCGGGCGCGTCCGAACATCCCCGCGCGCACGCCGTCGACCGGCGGCAACTCGATCTTGGCGAGAAAGGCGTGCGCGTTGGGATCGAGCACTCTCGCCACTTCCGTCACGCGGCCGGCCAGCGCCGGCGCGCCCGCGCCGTCGATCGCCACCTGCACCGACTGGCCGAGGGCCACGAGCGCGGCGCGGGCCTCGTCGATGCGGACCTCGAGGCGGAACGCGCGCCCATCCTCGACGGTCAGCAGGGGGACGCCCGGCGCCGCCATGTTGCCCGGGTCGATCAGCGTCTGGGTGACGACCCCGTCGAAGGGGGCCGTCAGCGTGGCGTACGACTCGCTGACCACCGCCGCGTGCGCGGCGGCCTTCGCGACGTCGATCCCGGCCGCGGCCTGGGCAAGCTGCGCCTCGGCGCTCGTCACCCGCGCCTGCGCCGCTTGCAGGCCCGCCTCCGCCTCGTCCATCTCGCCGGCCGTCGCCGAGTTCTTCGCGCGGAGTTCGGCGATGCGACGATGCGTGGCAGTGGCGAGCGTTGCTGCCGCCTCGGCGCCCTGCTTCTCCGCCGCGGCGAGCGCTGCCGCGTGTTCGGCTGCCGCGACTCCCGCCTGGGCGTGCGCCCGTCCGGCCGCGAGGTCACGGGCGTCGAGGATCGCCAGCAGCTGGCCAGTCCGCACACGGTCGCCCGGCTTCACGAGCACCGCTCGCACCTCTGCGACGATCCGGCTCGTGATCGTCGCGCTCTCTCGCGCGCGGACGTCGCCGCCAATCTCGAACGGTTCCGCCAGGTCCTGCTCCGACACGGCCACCACCTGGACATAGACAGGGGTGCGCGTCGTGGCGGATGCATCCTCGCCGCTCCGGCGTGAACGGGTTGCGGCAACCAACGCGACCGCGAGAACGAGGACGAGGGCGCCGGCGACGGGAAACAGAAACCGGTGTCTCTTCATGTTCATCTGGGAACGTCCGCCGGGCGGCGGCCGAGGGCGCGATCGAGCATCGCGCGGCTGACGAGCAGGTCAACGAGCGCGCCGATGCGCTGCGATTCCGCGTCGAGCACTGTGTTGGCGGCGCGAAGGACGTCGTTGACCGACGACAGCCCGGCGTCGTAGCGGTCGCGGATGATCCGCTGGCTCTCACGCGCCTGGACCACGGTCGCCTCGCCGACGCGCTGCCGGGCGTCCGCGGACTGCACGCGAGCCGCCGCGGTGCGGACGTCCACCCGGACGGAGGTTTCGATCCGATCGCGCTCGGCGGCGGCGCGGGCCGAAGTGAGAGCGGTCTCGCGCAGCCGTGCGATGTCGGCAAGACCCGAGAACAAGTTCCACCGGGCCTGGGCGCCGACGAGCCACGCCGAGGCACGATTGCCGAAGGCGGTGCCGTTGCCGTCCAGTTCGAGGAAGCCCTGCAGCGACACCTGCGGAAGGAGCGCCGCGCGCGCGGCCCGCCGGCTTTCGCGGGCGAGCGCCTGCTGCAGCTGCGCGGCCCTGAGTTCCGATCTCGCCGCGAGGGCTTCCCGCTCCAGTTCGTCGACCCCGGGCAGCGGGGTTGCGGCAGGCGAGACTGGGTCGAGGGTGAACTGGCGATCCAGCGGTTCGCCCATCGCCTGGTTCAACTCGGTGCGCGCAATCGTCTGGTCGCCGGCCGCCTGGATCTCGCGTGCCCGCATCTCGGCGGCGTGCACCTGGAGGGCAAGAACGTCCGCGTCGGTCGCCAGCCCGGCGTCCCTCCGCCGGTGGGCTCGCGCCACGTCTTCGTCGGCCGCCTGGACGGCGGCGTGCGCCGCCTCGGTCTTGGCGGCGGCGAGCAGCACCTGGCCGTACGTCCGGGTCGTGGCGAGCACCAGGTCCTCGCGTGTCTGCAGGTGCTCTGTTTCCGCGATCGTCCGGCCGATCTCGGCGCTCCGGGTCGCGGCGCGCGTCGCCAGGCCGTCGAAGATCGGCTGCTCGAACGCCAGGGCGGTGTGGAAATTGGTGATCGCGGCCGGATGATTCAGGGCGCCGATCGAGAGGTTCGATCCGGCAAACTCGCGAGCAGCCAGCAGCGAACTGAACGCGAACACGGGCTGGTTGCCGCGCTGCACGCTTTCGACGAGGCTGAGCCGAGGGAGGTACCCCGCGCGGGCCTGGGCGACCTTCTCACCCGCAGCGCCGGCGGCCGCCTGCGCAGAGCGTACCGCTGGATTCTGCGCGAGCGCACGGCGCACCGCATCGTCGAGCGACAGGCGCTCCTGCGCGAACGCGGGCACCGCGAGGAACGAGATGAACAGGGCGGCGAGAAGGAGCCTGGGCGTCATGGGTGTGCCCTGATAGATTCAGGCGAAGGGCAAACGTCACACGGGCTACAATCACGGAAACGGGTCAAATCGCTGCCGAGGGCGGACGGCTCGGCCGCATGAGATGGCTGTGACGAAACCAATCCACATGAATCCTTCTTCACGAGGGACAACGAGATCTGAACGCGAGGGCGCCGACTACGCGGCGCTGCTCAGGTCGGCCCAGACGGGCGACGGCGAAGCCATGGAGCGCCTGCTGATGCGGGCGCAGGAAGTGGCGTATCGCTTCAGCCAGATGGTCTGCGGGCAGGCGGAGGACGCGGACGACGCGATGCAGGAAGCGCTGCTGAAGACGTACCGCTACGCGTCCCGGATCCGCGAACCCGAAGCGTTCAGAACGTGGCTGTACCGGACGGTCAAGAACGCGTGCCTAATCGGCCGGCGCCGCCGCGTGGACGAACCTGCCCACCTGCTGTCGTTCGAAGAAATGGTTCCCGGCCTGCACGGTGAGCGCCGGCCCGTCGACCCGGTCGATCCGGGGCGCCGTCCCGACGAGAGCGCGATCAACGCGGCGCTGCGCCGCCGGCTGCGCAAGGCCCTGGCGGCGCTGCCGGCCCCGTACCGCCTGGTCGTCTTCTTGCGCGAGATGGAGGGCCTTTCCACGCGCGAAGTGGCGAAGGTCGCCGGGATTACCGAGGCGAACGTCAAGACGCGGCTGCACCGCGCCCGGCTGTTCCTTCGCGAGGAGCTGGACAAGGCATGAAACCCCACGACCCTTCACGGTGCCGCGAGCTGCTCGAGCGGTTGTCGCTCTACATCGACGGGGAGCTGAAAGGCGCCGAGCGGCGATCGCTCATGAGCCACCTGCGGCGCTGCCCCTGCTGCGAAGAGTTCGCCCAGAGCCTGCAGCGAACGGTTCGGCTCTGCCAGGACGCGGGGAAGCGCCGCCTGCCCGCCGACGTGCGGGCGCGGGCGCGCGCGCGGATCGAGGATCTGATGGCGAGCACCCGCCAGTAACCACCGCGCCATGTATCCCGTCCTGTTTCACATCGGTTCGTACGACGTGACCACCTTCGGCCTGATGGTCGCCATCGGCGCCGGCCTCGGCGTGCTGCTGATGCGGCGCGAGCTCGCCCGTCGCGGCCTGGACGTCTCCGCCGGAACCGACGCGGCGCTCATGGGCGTCCTGGGAGGCCTGGCCGGCGCGAAGCTGTTGTACGTGCTCGAGCATTGGGGCGAGGGCCTGGCCGACACGCTTCTGAGCCGGGCGGGCATGAGCTGGTTCGGCGGACTGGTTGGCGGCATCCTCGCCGGTCTCATCGTCATCGTGCGGAAGCGGCTGCCGGTGATCGCCCTGCTGGCCGCAGCGGCGCCGGCGATCGCGCTTGGCCAGGCAGTCGGCCGTATCGGGTGCTTCCTGGTCGGCGACGACTACGGCCGTCCGACGGACTTGCCGTGGGGCGTCGCGTTCCCGCGGGGGCTGCCCCCGACGCTCGATCGGGTGCACCCCACGCAGATCTACGAGGCGATCGCGCTCTTCGTCATCACCTGGCTGCTCGTTCGCTGGCGGCGCCGCGGCGCGGGCGACCTGTCGCTCTTCGGTCGGTACCTCGTGCTCATCGGCGTCACCAGGTTCCTCATCGAGATCATCCGCGTCAACGTTCGCGTGGCCTTCGGCCTGACCGTCGCCCAGTTCTTCGCGATCGGCGGCGTGGCGCTCGGCGTTGCGTTGATGGTCGTGGCGCGAGGCCGGTTCGCGCGCCGCGAGGTTCAGGGCAATGCCTGAAGCGCAGGTGCTTCTGACGTTGCTGTTCAGATCCTGACGTGCCGCTCCGGACCGCGCGGAGCGGGCTCCTTCGCGGCGCGTGCCCAGCCACTGTACAGGGAAAAGGCCCTGGCGGTACGACCGCCAGGGCCTTTCCAGCCAAGTCCGCCCACAGCCCAGAGCCTCGGGCCTCAAGCCCCAAGGCCCAAGGCCGACAGGGATCAAATCCGCAGGCTCTGAAGGACCTTCATGTAGTTGGCCCGCTCGAACGCGGCAGGATCCGGGCAGCGCTGCAGGCTCATGCTCGCCCGCATCTGCTCGAGCGACGCGTACTCGTGCTTTTCCATCCACTCGGTCACTTCCTGCGTCAGCGTGCGGACGTGTCGCGGCCCCTGCGCGATGAGCGCCGAGACGACCTGCACCGCGTGCGCGCCGGCCATGACCGACTTGATCACGTCGCCCGCGGTGTGCACGCCTCCCGACACGGCAAGCGAGGCGCGCACGTGGCCCGAGAGGATCGCGAGCCAGCGCAGCCGAAGCGGCAGTTCCATCGAGTCGGACAAGTGCAGGACCGGTGCGACCTCGAGCGCCTCGATGTCGATGTCCGGCTGGTAGAACCGGTTGAACAGGACCAGGCCGTCGACGCCGAGCAGGTCGAGTTCCTGTGCGAAGTGCGCCAGCGAGGAGAAGAACGGCGACAGCTTCACGCCCACGGGAATCGTGACGTTCTGCTTCACCAGCCGTGAGATCTCGAGGATCCGCTTCTCGATCGACAGCCCTGTCTCCGCCGGGTTCGTGGCGAGGTAGTAGACGTTCAACTCGAGCGCGTCAGCACCCGCCTGCTGGATCAGCTTCGCGTGCTGCAGCCAGCCTTCGGCCGTCGTGCCGTTCAGCGAGGCGATGACGGGGACGTTCACCGCTTCCTTCAGCCGTCGGATGTGCGAGAGGTATTCCTCGGGCCCGAACACGAAGTCGTCGGGCCGGGGAAAGTAGGAGACGGCCTCGGGAGAGGATTCACCGCTGACTTCCATGTGGTGAATCATTCCCTGCTGTTCGCGCGTGATCTGCTCCTCGAACAGCGAACGGAGCACGATGGCCGAGGCTCCCGCGTCTTCGAGTCGCTTCACCCAATCCAGCTGATCGGCCATCGGCGATGCGCCGGGCATCAAGGGGCTGAACAGCCGCAGGCCGAGATAGGTCGTCGAGAGATCCATGCAGTCCTCCTACTTGTCCGTCGGCCGCGCGGTTCCCGACTGGCCGTTGTTCCCGTATGTCATCTTCGCCATCTGCTCGTACAGGCTGTAGCGTCTGGCCACCTCGTGCTGCTCCATGGCGAGCAGGCGCCGGAACCGCTCCGGATCCTGCTGCTGCACCACGCGGAATCGGGTCTCGTTGGCCATGTACTTCGCCACCTCGCCCTTCGGCGGGGGCGAGTCGATCTGCAGCGGGTTCTCCCCGGCGTCGATGCGCCGCGGGTCGAACCGGTAGAGCGGCCAGTAGCCGGTCTCCACCGCCAGCCTCTGCTGGTCGAGTCCGTACGCCAGGTCGTAGCCGTGCGCGATGCAGTGGCTGTAGGCGATGACCAGGGACGGCCCGGGGTAGGAGTCCGCCTCCTGGAACGCCCTCACCGTCTGTGCGTCCTTCGCGCCGAAGGCGACGTGCGCCACGTAGACGTTCCCGTACGCCATCGCGATCATGCCGAGATCCTTCTTCGGGATTTCCTTGCCGGCCATCGCGAACTTCGCCGAGGCGCCGATCGGCGTCGCCTTCGATTGCTGGCCGCCGGTGTTCGAGTAGACCTCGGTGTCGAGCACCAGGATGTTGACGTCCTTGCCCATCGCGATGACGTGGTCGAGGCCGCCGTACCCGATGTCGTAGGCCCAGCCGTCGCCGCCGATCGCCCACACGCTCTTCTTCACCAGGTAGTCGGCGAGGCGGTCCAGCCATGCGGCTTCCGGCGTCTGGATCGCGGCGAGCCTCTGCTTCAGTTCCGCGACGCGCTCGCGCTGCGCCGCGATGCCGGCCTCGCTGGCCTGGTCCGCTTTCAGCAGCGCGTCGACCAGCGGTTCGCCGACCGCGGGTGCCATCCTCAGGAGCATCTCGCGCGCCTGCTCCGCGTGCTTGTCGACCGCGAGGCGCATGCCGAAACTGAATTCCGCGTTGTCCTCGAACAGCGAGTTCGACCACGCGGGGCCGCGGCCGTCGCGGTTGACCGCGTACGGCGTCGTCGGGAGGTTGCCGCCGTAGATCGACGAGCAGCCGGTCGCGTTGCCCGCGAGCAGCCGATCGCCGAACAGCTGCGTCATGAGCTTCACGTAGGGCGTTTCGCCGCAGGCCGCACACGCGCCGGAGTACTCGAAGAGCGGCTGGAAGAACTGCGTGCCCTTCACGTCGGCCTTGATCTTCGTGCGGTCCGGGTCGGGCAGGTCGAGGAAGAACTTGTAGTTGGCCGCCTCGGCCTCGCGCAGCGGCCGCTGCGGCTGCATGTCGAGCGACTTGTGCTTGGGGTTCGACTTGTCCTTGGCGGGGCAGACCATCGCGCACAACGTGCAGCCGGTGCAGTCCTCCGGGGCCACCTGGATGGTGTACTTCATCCCCTTGAACTCGCCGCCCTTGAAGTCCATCGACTTGAAGGTGGCCGGCGCCGCCGCCAGCGCCTCCGGCGCGTAGACCTTCGCGCGAATGGCCGCGTGCGGGCAGACGATCGCACACTTGTTGCACTGGATGCAGATCGGCGGATCCCAGACGGGAATATCGAGCGCGATGTTGCGCTTCTCCCACTGGGCCGTCGCCGTCGGCCAGGTTCCGTCCACCGGGAACGCGCTTACCGGCAGCAGGTCGCCCTTGTTGGCCAGCATCATCGCCGTGACGCGCTGAACGAAATCCGGCGCCTCGCTCGACACGACGGGCGGCATCGACCGGGTCGCGTGCGCCGCCGCAGGCACCTTCACCTCGTGCAGGTTGGCGAGGGTTTGATCCACCGCCGCGAAGTTCTTCCGGACGACCTCCTCGCCCCGCTTGCCGTAGGTCTTCTCGATCGCCTTCTTGATCTGCTCGATCGCCTCCGCGCGCGGCAGCACGCCCGAGATCGCGAAGAAGCAGGTCTGCATGATCGTGTTGATGCGCGTGCCCATCCCGGTGTCCTTTGCCACCTGGTAGGCGTCGATCACGTAGAATCTCAGCTTCTTGTCGATGATCTCCTGCTGCACCTCCCGCGGCAGGTCGGCGAAGGCCTGGTCGGCCGGGAGCGGGGTGTTCAGCAGGAAGGTGGCGCCGGGCTGCGCGTACTCGAGCACGTCGTAGCGATCCAGGAACACGTACTGGTGGCACGCCACGAAGTTCGCGCGGCGAACCAGGTAGGACGACCGGATCGGCCGCGGCCCGAATCGCAGGTGCGAGATGGTGATCGCGCCGGACTTCTTCGAGTCGTAGACGAAGTAGCCGTTGCCGTAGTTGTCCGTCTCCTCGCAGATGATCTTGATCGAGTTCTTGTTCGCCCCCACCGTGCCGTCGGCGCCGAGGCCGAAGAAGACCGCGCGCACGACGTCGTCGGGTTCGATGTCGAACTCCGGATCGACCGGCAGCGACAGGCGGGTGACGTCGTCGAGGATGCCGACCGTGAAGTGCACCTTCGGCTTCGCCTTGCCCAGCTCGTCGTAGACGGCCTTCGCCATGGCCGGCGTGAAGTCCTTCGACGACAGGCCGTAACGTCCGCCGATGACCAGCGGCGTTTCCTTGAAGGACGAGATGCTCTCGACTTCCGCCTCGCGCAGCGCGCCGACGACGTCGAGGTAAAGCGGTTCGCCGAGCGCGCCGGGCTCCTTCGTGCGATCGAGGACCGCGATACGCCTGGTCGTGACCGGCAGCGCGGCGATGAAGTGCGCCATCGAGAACGGCCGGTAGAGCCGCACCTTCAGCAACCCCACCTTCTCGCCCCGCGCCACCATCCACTCGACCAGCTCGTGCGTCACGTCGGCGCCCGACCCCATCATGACGACGACGCGCTCGGCCTCCGGGTGCCCGACGTAGTCGAACAGGTGGTACTGGCGGCCGACGAGGCGCGCGAACTTGTTCATCGTCTCCTGCACGGCGGCCGGGGCCGCCGCGTAGAAGAGGTTGCACGCCTCGCGCGCCTGGAAGAAGGCGTCCGGGTTCTGAGCCGTGCCGCGGAGGACCGGGTGTTCCGGGTTCAGCGCACGCTCGCGGTGCGCCGCGATCGGGCCTGCGTCCATCATCGCGCGCAGATCGTCGTCGGTCAGCTGTTCAATCTTCGAGACCTCGTGCGACGTCCGGAAGCCGTCGAAGAAGTGCAGGAACGGCACGCGGGCGTCGAGCGTCGCGGCGTGCGCGATGCACGCCAGGTCGTGCGCCTCCTGCACCGAGCCGGAGGCCATCAGCGCGAAGCCCGTCTGCCGGCAGGCCATCACGTCGGAGTGATCCCCGAAGATCGACAGCGCGTGCGTGGCCACGGTCCGCGCCGACACGTGCATCGCGAACGAGGTGAGCTCGCCCGCGATCTTGTACATGTTGGGGATCATCAACAGCAGGCCCTGCGAGGCCGTGAACGTGGTGGTCAGGGCGCCTGCCTGCAGTGCGCCGTGGACGGCGCCAGCCGCACCGGCTTCCGACTGCATCTCGGTCACCAGCGGAACGGTGCCCCAGATGTTCTTCTTGCCCTTGGCCGACCACTCATCCGCCCATTCGCCCATGTTGGACGAAGGCGTGATCGGGTAGATGGCGATCACTTCGTTGACGCGGTGCGCCACGGAAGCGACGGCCTCGTTGCCATCGATCGTGATACGAGGACGTGTCATATGAGTGCTTTCTCCGATTGACAGCTGGTCTGAAGGGTGCGGGCCGGGACCGGGCGGCGGTTGCCGCGGCCGAGCGCTGGCGGCGGCGATGCGGGGCCCCGGGCTGCGTGGAGCAACCTCCGTGCTGACCGCCAATCTCCCAGGATTCCGCGTGTTTTCGGAAACGGAAGATGTGCGGGTAGAACGGCTGCCGGACATCCGGCAGCTCAGGCGGATCGATCTGGGCAACGGTGCGCGGTCGGAGGGGGGCGACCGCGTGGCGGTGCCCGTGCGACCGCCTATCTTAGCACCTTTTCACAAGCCTTGGACTTCAGACGGCGGTCAGGCCGGTCATCGAGACCGGATCGGGTACATTGACGCCGGCGCACGGACCCGGACCGGGTATTGCGAAGAAGCACCCGGTCCAGTCAGTGGATCGTACCCTGCGAGATCAGGCCGGCACCGCGAGCGAGAGGCTCGCGAAGGCTGGAGTTTCTGCCACGGGTAGCGCGTGGTCGGCGGGATCGACGAGCAGGCGCAGCGCGTAACCGTCGGGCAGGCCGGTGACGTTCGAAACGGGACCGACCCGGCAGACTGCCGAGAGGATCTTCCCCTGGCGCATCGCGGCCGGGAGGAATTCGTACCCACGCATCGTCCGATCGAGCTGCAGGAAGACGAGCCGGTGCATCGGGATCGGCGGACCGCTCAGGCACTCGACGTAGGTGCAGTGGTAGCCAACATCGCGAGTGACGACGCTGCTGAAGCGCGGCGTTCCCCGGCTGTCGCGCCAGACGATGCGCCCCGGAACGCCCATCGCCTTCCGGCCGGCCCTGCGCCGCTCGTTCCTGATGCCGCCAGCCTTCGCCTGGCCAATCGGATGGAGGTTTGTGTCCACTGGTGTCACCTGAAGGGGCCTGAGGGGGGCTGTTCTGCCTTGTGACAATCAATGTCCAGACCGTCCCGTTCCGGCACAGGCCAGGAAACGCGCTCATGGCATTAAGTCATTGTTCATCAAGCAGTTACGTTGGTATCCCGACGGAGGGTGAGAGGTGGGCGAGTGGATACTTGATATACAGACAACGGATTATCTGGTTACCTGGTATCCGGTTGTGGTTGGTGCCGGCGGTCAAACGCCAGTTCCGGCGTCGAGGCCAAGGCGTCGAAGCTTCAGGTAAAGGCCGCGGCGGGTGAGGCCCAGCAGACGCGCGGTTTCCGAGATGTTGCCCGACGTGCGTTCGAGCGCGCTGCGGATCATGTCCCTCTCGAGCCGGTCGACGGCCGACGCGAGTGTCGTTGCCGCGTGCGTGCGTCCGCCGACGGCCGCAGCCACGGTGGAGCGCGCGGCGGCGAGATCGGCGGAGAGGTGCTCCGGGCCCACGGTGCTGTCCGGTGCGCTCATCGCCACTGCGCGCTGGATCTCGTTGCGCAACTGGCGGACGTTGCCCGGCCACCAGTACTGAGAGAAGATGTCGAGGGTCTCCGAGCCGAGCTGCACGCCCGGCTTGGCCAGCCGCTCGCATGCCTCGCGCAGGAAGAGGGCGCTCAGGTGAGGGATCTCTTCGCGCCGCTCCCGCAACGGCGGCACGTGAATCCGGATCACCGAGAGCCGATAGTACAAGTCCTCGCGGAAGCGTCCTTCGGCGACGCGCTGTTCGAGATCCGCGTTGGTTGCCGCGATCACCCGCACGTCCACCCTCAGGGGGCGCGTCTCGCCGACCGGCATGATCTCGCCCTCTTCGAGGAACCGCAGCAGTTTCGGCTGCACCTCGAGCGGCACGTCCCCGATTTCGTCCAGGAACAGCGTGCCGCCGGCCGCCGTGCGAATGAGGCCCGGCTGATCGTTCACCGCCCCGGTGAAACTGCCGCGGCGGTGGCCGAACAGCTGGCTGTCGGCGAGTTCGCGCGTCGTCGTGGTGCAGTTGTAGGGGAGGAACATGCCCCCGGCGCGCGGCGACCCGAGGTGAATCGCCCGCGCCACCAGTTCCTTGCCCGTCCCGCTCTCCCCTGTGATCAGGACGGTGAGGTCGCTTCCCTGCAGCCGTTGGATCTGCTCGACAACCCGCGCCATCGCCGCACTGGCACAGATGAAGCCGGGCATGAGCGATTCGAGCGAACGCTCGCTGTCGAGGGTGGTGGGCTGCACGCGGCGCTCGCGCGCGCTGCACAGGTGGAATCCCTGGCCCGCCACGCTCGCGATCAACCGCAGCCGCCGCGCCTCCTGGTCCCCGATCGGATGCCGCACGGCGACCGCCGCGAACCGCGGTCCCTCGTGATCGTGGCCGAGTGGTTCGAGCACTACGCTGCCGGCGCCGTAGGCGAAGCCGCCGAGGCCCGACTTCGCCACCGCCAGCGCCGCGTCTGGGTCGCAGCCGGCGCAGGCCAGCACTCGCGGCGTGTCCACGCCGGGATTGACGAACACGGCCGCGGCGTCGCCCCCGGCGGCGTCGAGAAACGCGGTGGCGGTTTCGAGCGCCAGCAAGTCGGGCAGGACCGAGGCATCGACCAGGCGGCGCGCGATCACGTCCTCGGCGTCCAGCGAGCCGATGTAGTCGCCGGTGGCGAACGCCGCCGACGGCTCCAGGACGCGGCGCGCCTCGGCCAGATCGGGCTGCGCGTCCAGCGCCTCGAAGATCTCGACGGCGTTCGACGCGTGGCGCAGGGCGAGCGATCGCGCGCCGACGCCTGCGACGAGCCGGGCGAGCGACAGGTGGGACAGGCCGGCCTGGTACCGTTCACCCAGCATCTCGAACACGCTGATGCTCTGCGCGAGATCGTGGTAGGCCTCGGTGGTCCGGCCGGAGGCCACGGCCACCTGCGCCCTCAGCCGGAGACACTGTCCCCATGCGCCCGGCATCGTTGCCGGGTCCATCGCCGGCGTGATGCGCGCGAGCCGCTCGGACGCGTCCGTTGTCCGGCCGCCGGCCACGAGCGCCTCGCAGGCGATCAACTCCGCCTGCAGCGTTTCGACCGGCGGCACCCCCTGCATGCGCGTGATGTCCTCGGCCTGGGCGATCGCGCCGTCCAGGTCACCGCGCTTCAGGGCGAGACGGGCGGTGTTGCTGCGCACGCTCCATTCGTACCACCGGCTCGCGTGGCGCCCGAACCCTCCGTACGCCTCGGCCGCCTGCACCAGGGCGGCCTGGGCCGCGTCGTAGTTGCCCCGCGTCAGGTGAATCTGGGCCAGCGTGTCGTAGACGGCGCCCGTCGTCTCGTGGAATTGCACCGCGCTGCGGACAGAGAGCGCGCGATGCAGCAGTTCCTCGGCCCGGTGAATCTGGCCCAGCCCGACGCAAATCTGGCCGAGCGTGGCGAGGGCGACGGCGAGGCCGTGCAGGGAGCCCGCACTTTCGTGCAGCTTCACGCTGCGCTCGGCCAGCGCCAGCGCCTGGTCGGCGCGGTGGCGCATGAGCGCGACGTTTGCCTGGTTGCCGCAGACCATCGCGAGCACGTCGTCGGCCTGGATCAACGTGGCGAGGTGCTCGGCCTGCCGCAGCGCGGCCATCGCCTCGTCGGCGCGGCCCGATTGCGCCAGGGCGACGCCGAGCAGCGAGTGGGTGAGCGCCAGGTGGCGGCGATCGCCGGCGGCGTGCAGCGCCGAGGAGGCACGCGTCAGGTGCTCGCGCACGATCGCGAGGTCGCCCACGCGCTTGTAGCAGAGGCCGAGCTCGTAGTGAACGCGGCCAATTGCGCGCGAATCGTGCGCGGCCTCCGCCTGCTTGAGCGCGCGCCCGAGCAGCGCGATGGCACGCGACTGATCGCCGCGCGCGAAGGCGACTTGCGCGTGCAGCCGCCACAACGCCGAGAGGCGCCCGGGCTCGATGCGCTCGCGCAAGAGGTCCGGCGGCCGGCCGAGCGCTGCGCTGGCCTGGTCGATGTCGTCGCGCAGCAGCCAGGCCTCCGCGAGCGCGCAGCGTACGGCAAGCTCGTCGCCGCGCCGCAGCCCGGGCGCGCGCATCGCCTGCGTGAGCCACTGCACCGCCTCGGCGCCGTGCCCCCGCTGCAACGCGGCGAGCGCGTGGTTGAAGGCGGGCTGGAATTCGCCGGTCACGGCGAGAGTATAGCGCGGTCGGTGCGCGCCAATGCGGCCGTAGCCGCAAATCGGGCTTGGCCCGAGCGTTCCGTCGCGCGGCGCGGCGAAACGGCTAGGCTTCGTCGGGCACGGTCGAGCACTCGCGCCGCTCCGCGCTCGGTTGTGCCGAGCTCCCTGGCGGGCGATCGCTCGATCAACCGTGTAGTTTCGGCCGACGGTGCAGCGATCAAATGCACGCCGGCGGGCGCGGCGCTTGCGTAGACATCGAATCGCCACCCGTGCGTGGCACTCCCCTTGCTCGATCGAGGGGTGTCGTCGGGGGGATTGCGGGCTGCTGCGCGCGTTCCTCCGGTCCGCCTGGCCATGAGAACTCAGGCGCGTTTACGACTCCACTGACCGCGATCACCTCGGCGGACGCGAGGGCGCGAGTCATTCGGGAATACCGAGGAGGAAGGACCCTAATGGTACAGCGAACCCGGTTGTGGACGATGGCAATGGCGACAGCGGCACTGATCGGGCTGCCGATCATCGGAACCGCGCAGTCGTACCCGCCATCAGGTTCAACGTCAGGACAGTCGACGTCAGGGCAGTCGACATGGAGCCAGTCGAGTTCCAGCGACAGCACGAGCGACCAGAACTCGCCCATGTTCCATCTGGAGAAGGCGAAGAAGAACCTGGACGACGTGTCGACATCGTCGGTGAGCGGCGACGTGGCCAGCCAGATCTCGAAATTGAAGACCGAGTTCAACGACCTGTACACCGACTACAAGAGCAAGTCGGGGCAGTCTTCGGTGTCTTCGAGCGGCCAGGTCGGTACGACGGGCACCGAGCAGTCCGGTGTCACGCCGCCGACCGGGACGGCGTCGAGCGGCACCAGCGCCACGGGCGACTGGAAGAGCGACTACCGTGACATCTCCCAGATCCTGGACAGCCTCAACATCCAGGCGACATCCTCCGGCGGCGCGTCTTCGAGCTACGGCAGTTCGGGATCGTCGACGGGCGGCTCGACGAGCGGCACGTCGGGCAGCGGCACGACGAGCGGCAGCAGTTCGAGCTACGGGTCGAGCGGCTCGAGCGCCACGCCGTCGCTCAGCGCCGAGGTGCGCTCGAAGCTGGCCGACTTCCGCATGCACCTCGATCAGTTCTACCAGCTGGCGTCGAGCGGCCAGGGCGGTTCCTCCGCCTCGTCGCAGTACGCCAGCGAACAGTACCGCTCGTCGTCATCCTCGATGCAGGGGACGACGGGCACGTCGGGCTCGACCGGGCAGACCGGCACCGGCAGCTCCTCGATGACCGGCACCACGGGCCAGACGGGAACGTCGGCGGAGTCCGGGACCCAGTCCAGCACCTCATCGGAGCAGTCGAGCACGGGCGGCACGACCGGGTCGTCCAACTCGTTGTCCGCGTCCAGCGCGTCGCGGTACCTCGACGACATCGACAACATCGTGGACCAGGCGTTGAACAGGGCCGGCTCGTCGAGCTCGTCGTCCGCGTCGAGATCGTACGGCACGAGCGGGCAGTCAACGAGCGGGTCGCAGGTCTCCGGTACGTCGGGCACGACCGGGACGAGCGGCCAGTCCTCGAGCAGCAGTTCCGGCAACCACGCGCGCAGCTCCAGCCGTGCGCGCAACAACAACCGCGTGTTCCTGACGCGGGAGCAGCTCGAACAAATCAAGCAGGACGTCGCGCAGCTCCGACAGCA